>Ga0315902_10001382_pt1 | contig 38885 bp, 35 predicted proteins | sample LakEriMetagenome_9_FD_203523 | JGI IMG/M metagenome (GOLD analysis project Ga0315902, IMG submission 203523) | Freshwater fungal communities from buoy surface, Lake Erie, Ohio, United States - Buoy 12 MA117 | ecosystem: Environmental > Aquatic > Freshwater > Lake > Lake biofilm | place: USA...
CCTCACCCACTGGGCCCGGGACCGGGTGAAGGGCGAGCAGTTCCCCCTGGAGTTCCTGGTCCGCAAGCTGACCAGCGACACCGCCCGGGCCTACGGCCTCAATGACCGCGGCCGGATCGCGCCAGGCCTGCTGGCCGACCTGAACGTCATCGACTTCGAGGCCCTGCGCCTGTTCCGCCCCGAAGCCATCCACGACCTGCCGGCCGGTGGCCGCCGCCTCGTCCAGCGCGTCGAGGGCTACCGCTACACGGTCAAGTCCGGCCAGGTGACCTTCGAGGACGGCCAGCACACCGGCGCCCTCCCCGGCGGCCTGGTCCGTGGCGGCCGTGAGGCGGTGATACTGGCCGAGGCCGCGGAATAATCCCGCCCGGCCGGCATCATCCTGTCATCCCGGGGCGCCAGACTTCGCGACCCGGGAGCGGAGACAGAGCATGATCCCACGTCAGACCGAGGGCTGGGGCCTTCATCCCCATGCATGGGCCGTCCTTCTGGGGCTCCTGTGCCTGCTGGGCTCACCCGGCGGCGTCCGTGCGGGCCCGAACGAGATCGAACTCAGGGGCGTGATCACCCAGGCGGATCACGAGACCTATGTCGAGGTCCCCTTCTCCGTCCCGGAGAACACCGAGCGCCTGACCGTGACCTTCGAGTACGACCGGTCGAACAGGACTGTGATCGACCTCGGGATCCGCGACCCGAACGGCTTCCGCGGCTGGAGCGGCGGCAACAGGTCGACCTTCACCCTGGCCAGCAGCGACGCCACCTCCGCCTACATCCCGGGCTTCCTTCCCCCGGGCGAATGGCGGCTGATCCTTGGGGTCCCCAACATCCGGAGAGGGACGTCGGCGTCCTGGAGCGCCCGGGTCCGCCTTGACCCGAAGGGCGCGCCGTCGACCGGATCCGCCTTCCACCCGGGCGCGATCAGGATAGGGCCGGGCTGGTACCGGGGCGACCTTCACACCCACTCCGGCCACAGCGACGGGAGCTGCGACAGCCTCTCCGGGCGCCGGGTCCCCTGCCCCGTCTTCCGGACGCTGGAGGCGGCCCGGGCGGCGGGCCTGGACTTCATCGCCCTCACCGAACACAACTCGACATCGGTCTATCCCGAGCTGCGGGCCCTGCAGGCCTATTACGACACCCTCCTGGTCCTGCCAGGGCGGGAGATCACGACCTTCCAGGGTCACGCCAATGTCTTCGGCGTGACCAGCCCCCTGCCCTTCCAGCTCGGCTCCGCGCGCGCGTCGACCCTAGACATGGTGCTGGACGCCGTAGAGGCCGAAGGCGGGCTCCTGTCGATCAATCATCCCGGCATGCCCTCTGGAGAGGCCTGTATGGGCTGCGGCTGGACCGCGCCCATCCCGGACTGTCGCCGCATCACCGCCGTCGAGATCGCCAACGGCGGCGGCCTGCGCCTGACCGGTTCGGCTGAAGGCCCGCTGTCCGGCCTGCCCTTCTGGGAGAGCCTTCTCGACCGGGGCTGTCGCGTCACCGGAATCGCCGGAAGCGACAACCATGACCCCGACGCCAAGGGCGGCGGCCAGGCGCCGGTGGGCCGACCCGCCACGGTGGTCTATGCCCCGGAGCTTTCCCAGCCTGCGATCCTGGAGGGTCTGAGGCGTGGCCGGGTCTTCGTGGACCTCGGCGCCCCCGCCGGCGCCTCCGTCGACCTCACAGTCGCCTCTGGCAAGGCGCAGGCGGGCATGGGCGGGACCCTGATCACTCGCCCCGCTGCAAGACTACGCCTCACCGCCATCGTCACCGGATTGCCGGATGCGACCGTCGAATTCGTCGCGGGCGGAGGCGGCAAGCCCGTCGCCCGCACGCCGGTCCCGGTCCTTGGCCGCCCTGAGGTCACGGCCGAACTCCGGCCAGGACCGGGCCTGAAATGGGTCCGGGCCGACGTCCGCGGACCCGACGGACGCCTCCTGCTGGTGGGCAGTCCGGTGTACCTGCAGAACGGATCAAGGGCCGTCACCGAGTCTTCGCACAACGGTCAGGGAACTGTGACCCTCAGGCCCTAGCACCCCCGATGGGCCGAAGCCGGCCAGGTCAATCGATTGGGGGTCATCATGCGTCTGTCCATCACTCTTCTGGGCGGCGTCGCCGCCGTGGCGATCTCCACCGGTGCTTGCCCTTCTTATGCAGCGCCCGCGGACAGGGTGGACTCCCAGGTCGACGAACTGATCGTCACGGGTCGCGCCGGGTCCCTCGACCGCCGCCGGGTTGAAGCCAGCTACGCCATCACCACCCTGGACGAAGCCGCCCTGCGCCTCCAGGCGCCCATGTCCACGGCGGAAGTGTTCAAGGCCATCCCCGGTTTCTGGGTTGAGGCCTCTGGCGGCGAAGCCTCCAACAATGTGCGGACGCGGGGCATACCCACGGATGGATATTCGTCGGTGACGATCCAGGAGGACGGCCTCACCATCCAGCACGATGGCGGCCTGGGCTGGCTGAACGCCGACCAGTCCTTCCGGCTCGACGAGACCATCGGGCGAGTTGAGGCCGTTCGCGGCGGACCCGCCTCGATCTTCGCCTCCAACTCCCCGGGGGGTACGGTCAACTTCATCACCCGAAAGGCCGGCGAGACCCCAGAGGGCCTCGTGAAGGCGACCGTCGGCGACTACGGCATGTACCGGGCGGACTTCTGGTACGGCGCACCCCTGGGGGAGGGCTGGGGTCTCACCCTGGGCGGCTTCTACCGCTCGGACGAGGGCGTCCGGAGCCCGGGCTTCACGCAGAACAAGGGCGGGCAGGTCCGGATCGGACTGTCCAAGGCGTTCGAGACCGGCAGCCTGGACGTCAACATCAAGCACATCGCGGACAATGTGGGGTTCCTTCTCCCGGTTCCGCTGACCTTCGATGACAAGCAGGAACCCACGGGTGTTCCCGGGTTCGACGCCAGTTACGGGACCCTGGCCGGCCCGGACAACCGCCTGGTCAGCTTCCGGAATGTGAACGGTCCCTTCGCCTTTGACCTCGGCAAGGGCACGGACGTGGGCCTGACGGCCATCACGGTCCGGCTGGACCTGGAGGTCGGGGCCGGCTGGCGCCTTCAGAACACCGGCCGATACAGGACCAGCGACATCGTTCGCAACGGGCTCTTCCCGACCGGCAACATCGAGACGGCGAGCGGCCGGCTGAACGGCCTTCGGAACGCCGCCCTGGCCGCCTTCCCGGGCGCGGTGGACGTCCAGTACCGCTACGCCACCTCCGGAGCCGCCTTTGACCCCGTGACAGCCAACGGCAACGGCCTGGTGGTCAGCGGCAACCTGCTCAGCGTGTCAGTCCCCCTCAACGAGTTCACCAACGATCTCCGGCTTGTTCGGATGTTCGAATTCGCGGGTCAGACCCACGACATCGCCGTCGGCGCCTATGTGTCGGACTACAGCTACGACTACGACCGGTACATGGCCACATCCAACCTGGAGGTCCGTGACCAGGCTCGCCGCCTCGACATCGTGGCGGTCAACGCCGCCGGGGGGATTGCCGGCCGGGTCACAGAGAACGGCATCCTCCGCTACGGGTCGCTGTTTGACAACGCCGCCATCGACGCCCGGGTGATCGCCTTCTACGCCTCCGATGAGTGGCAGGTGACCCCCCAGCTCCGTATCGACGCGGGCGTTCGCCAGGAGCGGATCGAGTTTTCCGGCTCCGTCGAAGGCAAGCAGACCGTGGACCTCGGTGTCGCCGGCACCCTTGCCGACAACCAGGTGATCACCGGGACGGGCGCCTTCACCCCCATCGATCGCGCTTATTCGGGCCTGAGCTGGACACTCGGCGCCAACTATCAGTTCGAAGATCGCCTCGGCGTCTTCGCCCGATACACCGACACGGTGCGCCTCCCCGCGCCATCGGAGTTCCAGGGCAGCCCGGGTGACGCCCTCCGGACGGACATCAAGAAGACCCCGGTCCAGATGATCGAGGCCGGGCTGAAGTGGCGGACGGATGTCTTCGACCTCTACGCCACGGCCTTCCAGACCCGCTTCGAGAACATCCGGTTCAACGACAACGTCTTCAACAGCGCCACCAACAGCTTCACCACCCGCGTCGCCTATGGCTCAACCCGGACATCCGGCGTTGAGATCGAAGGTGTCCTGAAGCCGATGGCGGGCTGGGATGTCGCCGGCGCCGTCTCCTGGCAGAGCCCCGAGTACGACAGTTTCCGGTTCACCGAGAATGTGGGCGGGGTTCCGACGGTCCGTAACTTCGGCGGGAACCAGCTGATCCGTGTCCCGAAGGTAGGGGTCCGGCTCGTCCCGGCGGTCAATCTCCTGGAGGGCGCGGTCCGTCTCGAACTGCCGGTCGAGCACTACAGCAAGCGCTTCGCCGATGTGGCCAACAGCCAGTCCCTGGCCGAGTACACCGTGATCAACCTCAATGCGCGCTGGAATGTCAGCGACCGGATGGCGGTGTCGCTCGCCGGGGTGAACCTGACCAACGTCATCGGCCTGACCGAAGGCAATCCCCGCGCCGGCCAGTTCATCTCCGGCGACGCCGGCGCCCGCTACTACCTGGCCCGGCCCATCCTCGGGACATCCTGGCGCGCAGCCCTCACCTACCGGTTCTGAGGTGCGGGAGGGCGTCTGGTCAGGATGAAGTCTCCCGGCCGCCCCGCCGGGGACCCAGCCCTGCTTACCCTGGGTGCGGCGATGCCTGACGAACCCGCAGGTTGGTTCGTCGCCAGCGCTCAGCACCGACAAGACTGTTGACGAAAGGGAGGGTCGGGCGAAGCCTCACGGCATGGTCCGAGCCCTCTCTCCGCCCCCCACCCTCCGCTTCGAACTGGACGACCTCTCCCGCCCACCGGTCCGGGACCTGGTGGCCCGTCACCTCGCCGGCATGCACGCCCAGAGCCCGCCGGAGAGCGTCCACGCCCTCGCCCTGCAGGGGCTGAAGGCGCCCTCCATCCGGTTCTGGAGCGCCTGGAGCGGGCAGACGCTCGTCGGCATGGGGGCGCTTCGCCGGATCGACGCGGAGAATGGCGAGATCAAGTCCATGCGGGTGGCGGACGCCTTCCTCGGCCAGGGCGTTGGCCGGGCCATCCTGGATCACATCCTGGCGGAGGCCCGGGGCATGGGGCTTGCGGTGCTCTGGCTGGAGACCGGCGCGGTGGAGGGCTTCATTCCGGCCCGCACCCTCTACGAGAGCGTCGGGTTCACAACCTGCGGGCCCTTCGACACCTACGGCCCGGATCCCTTCAGCGTCTTCATGACCCTCAGGCTCTGAGGCTCATCGCCAGTACCAGTAGCGCCACAACTCGGTGAAACCGGCGGCCCTGTAGAGGCGCCGCGCAGGATTGCCCGCCTCCACCTGCAGGAAGATCCCGGGCAGGCCCCACTCCCCCGTCTGGCGCCCGAAGGCGGCGAGGAGGCGCCCCGCATGGCCCCTGCCTCTCTGGTCAGGCGAGGTCCTCATGCCGTGGACGCCGCCAAGGCCGCCCGCCCGGGACAGGACGCCCACCGCCAGGGTGCGCTCCTGCTCGCGGACGGCGCCGAAGACCGCTCCGGGTGAACGGGCGAGCTGGGCGACCCTCTGGGCCCCTTCCCGGGCGTCAAACCCGGGGCCGCAGAAGGCCTCCGTCCAGGCTGCGTCTGGCGCCTCCAGGAGGACAGGCTCGGGCCCGCGCGCACCGGGGCCGGCGTACCCGGCGACAGCAAGCGGGTCGGCGGTCATGACCCAGGTCGGTTCTCCGGGCCGGAAGCCGCGGTCCCTCAGCAGGTCCCGGGCGGCGGCGAAGACGGGCAGGTCAGGCAGCCGGAAGGCCGGCGCCAGGCCGGTGGCGGCGTAGGATTCGGCAAGGGCCGGAGTCAGGGGCGGCGGCGGATCGTGCGACAGGGGCGCAGCGGAGCGGGCGCGGCCCATGGGCCCGCCCTCGAGGCCGAGGACCCAGCCGTCCAGCTCCATCATCCGGCGCGGCGCGACCCCAGCGACCGTGGCGCGCTCCAGCCGGGCGATATCCTCAGCCTTCAGCATCCTCAGATGCCTTTACCCGCAAAGAAGATCGACGCCAAATCTCGCCTGAGGTCTCGAGGACAGGTCAGGTCACCGATGTCCGGGAAACCATCGATTGTCTTCAGGCGAACCGAGCGTTTCCAGGGACGCCACAATGAGACCCGTTTTCTGTCACCGCGATTGACACGGTCAGACCCCAAAAGTGGTCCCGACCAGAAGATGACGGCGGCGGCGAGTGCGATGGCGGACATGAAGGTGTGGGCGCGGGGTCCGATTAGGCGCTGACGTTACGCGGCGAATGCCTCGCCCCGGTGTTCCGGGCGATTTTCCTTGGGTCCGGGCAAGACTTCGCAACTCTGCGCCAGTAAACATTCCGACGCGACATCCTTCCAATCTGAGATCAAACCCATGGTCCATGTTTCTCACGAAAGCGTCGCTGAAACAGAAACCCGGCTGCTGCGGGTCATGAAGCAAGCTCGCCTGAAGGTCTATGCCGACGTTTATGGCTTCGAGGAGTTCCCGCTCGACGCCTTTGCGGCGCGAGCACGAAGCGATGCGCTCGCACTCGTGCGCGATGATGCGGTCTGGAGCCAGCTGTCGCCCGGCGACGGCCCCGGCGAACGGTTCAGAATCTTCCGGTTTCACTTTCCGGAAGGCGTCGACAACAGCGGCTTTGTTGGCTGGCTGGCGAGCCGCCTGAAGCTGGAGTTCGGCACGGGTGTGTTCGTGATCTGTGGGCAGAACAGCGGCGACGGCGGAATCTTCGACTATTGGGGTGTTCCGGAAATGCTGGGCGACGTCGTCATCGCCTATGTCCGCAAACTGTGCGCCAGCGACCCGGATCTCGCGCAGGGGCTGACCTGACCTCCGTTTCTCATCCAGCGATGACGAAAGACCTAGGTTGATCTGAGCCGTGATCGGCTGGTGTTGCAAGAGGTTGGCGCGCAGCCGGCATGCACCGGAAAGCCACTCTTCGGACGGCGCGTTAGCGTCGGCAGCTTCTCTGCCGCCGTAAGCTGACCGCGTTGGTCAAGGTGCAGCGACACCTGCCGCCTTTCGCACGGCATTCACCAGCCTGCGATAGGCGTCCTGATTGTTGGTGACGCCGGCGACCGCAATCCCGGTGTCAGGCACATAATAGGCGACGCTGCCCCAGTAGCCGCTGTGCCAGTAGTAATCGCGGGCGTTCGCCCGCCCGACGAAGACGCCAAGGCGATAGCCGTCAGCGCCCTTGTGCGGACCTTGCCGCAACATCTCTTGCAGGGTCCCGGGGCGCTCGAACAGGCGCCCCTCGAACAGCGCGGACGTCAGTATCGCGAGATCCTTGGCAGACATCACGAGGCCGCCTCCGCCGTGCAGGTCGACACTGGCGTCAATATCCGTGACCTCCGCATCACCGATGAACTGGCGAGCGCGCCCCGGCGCACGGCGGGGCTTCTCCTCCAGTATCTCCCACCAGGTCGACCGCAACTTCAGGCGATCCAGTTGCAGTTGCGTGCGCACAGCCTTGCCCAGAGACTGGCCAGTGACCCGCTCGATGATGTCGCCAACAAGGATGTAGCCCGTGTCGGAATAGTGGAAGACCGTGCCGGGCGGATCCAGCGGCTTGCCCCACGTCACCGCCAGGCGAACCTGGTCCTCACGGGTCCAGCGCCTGGCCGGCTGCGAGAGCACCAATGGCAGATAACGCTCGTCCTGGGCATGATCATAGATCCCGGCGCTGTGACTGAGCAGGTGCCGCACCGTAATCCGGGCGGTGTCATAGCCGCCGCTTCGCATCAGCTCGTCCAGTCTTGGCGACATGAGCGGCCCGATCGCAGCGTCGAGATCGATGCGACCCTGTTCCCAGAGCCGCAAGACTGTCGCAGCCACGAACGTCTTCGTATTGCTGGCGACACGCACTGGCGTGTCCGGTCCAAGGGCCAAAGTGGCGGCCACGCCGTCCTTCCCGGCTGCCGACACGGCGAACGGCGAAGCCACCCCCTTGCCCGTCACGAACAGGGCCATGGGCCGCGGGTCGGACGCAACCTCTGCCTGCAAGGCGTCCCGACGCATGGCTTGCGCAAACGCTGGCGCAATAGGCTGCATCGACACGCACAGGGCGATTGGGATGGCCCAAAAAAGCCGACCGATCGAGGCGCTGAACATCTTTGCCGTCAACTTAACCTAGACGTGGGAAACCTTGGCTCGCTCCAGCCGGGCGATGTCGTCGGGGGTCACCTCAGCCCTTATCCCGCAACAGGCGGGCCTTGTCCCTCTGCCAGTCGCGCTCGGCCGTGGTCTCGCGCTGGTCGACCAGCCCCAGCCTAGGCACGCGGGCGCCGACCGGCAGGACCGCCCCCGGAGCAAGGACTGCATTGGCTCCAATCTTCGTTCCATCGCCGATAAGGGCCCCGAACTTGTCGACGCCGGTCTCGATCAGCACACCAGAGACCATGAGGCGGATCTCCTTGTCGGCGAACTCATTGCGATAGTTGGCGACCATGGCGCCGGCCTCGATGTTGACCTCGGAGCCCACGATGGAGTCGCCGATGAAATTCAGGTGTGCGGCCTTCGAGCCGCTGAACATGAACACCGTCTTGAGTTCGACCGCCGGGCCGATGATGCAATCCTCGTCGAGGAAGACGCCGCCGCGAAGAAGAGCGAAACTCGATACGAAGGAGCGAGGTCCGACGATCACGGGCCCCTTGAGCAACGCCCCGGGTTCGACCTCGGCCGAGCGATGGACGGCGACGTCGCCCCGGACCTCATACCCGGGACCCAGGCCGGAAATGGCGCCGCGGACGAGCTCTGGCGCTCTCTGGGTGAGGGACCACGGCGGGGCGGTTTCTGCGCCGAACGGTGAGCCCTGCCAGCGATGGATGTAAGGTTCAATGCGCATTCGGGGTCCAGACTAGGCCATCGACCCATTAAACCGCATCCAGATTCTGGCTGAAGCGAATTTGACGCCCGCGACGCAGTCATCGGGGTTCTTGTCGTATCGGGTTGCGACGCCCCGGAAGTGCTTAAGCTTGTTGAATCAGCGCTCGACAAGATTTCTCGGGGCGCAGAGATGGCGGCCGATGATGAGCTGGACCTTGCGGTTGCGTTTGGGTGGGATGACGGCGGTGACGCCTCTGACTTCGAGGTCGTCCAGGATGACGTCGGCACCGTAGCCCTTGACGTCGGAGACCTGGCCGCCGGGTAGGACCACGGCGACCGGCAGGCCCAGGCCATTGGTCCTCAGATGGATCTTGGTCGAGAAGCCACCTCGAGAGCGGCCAAGACCTCCACCTTGAGGGTCTGACGCTTTCTTTGGGCGTCGGCGGCATGCTGATGAGCGCGCACGATAGTCGAGTCGATCATCTGGACGCTGTCTTGACCGGCGCCGCTCTCATTGAGGGCCGCCAGTATCACGTCCCAGACCCCCGATAGTGTCCAGCGCCGGAACTGCCGTTAGACCGAGCCCCACTTGCCGAAGTGATCGTGTAGATCGCGCCAACCCGAACCGGTCCGGGCGAGCCAGAACACCCCGTCCAGCACCAGGCGATGGTCCCGGGGCGGGCGACCGCGCTTCGGTCCCGTCTCAATCACGAATGGCGCGAAGAACGCCCATTCCTGATCCGACATCAAGCCTCGAACCACGACCGCTCTTCCCAAAGCGCAGCCTTGAATCCGTCATCAGCCGATTTGGGAATCCACTTTGTCGACAGAACATAGGTGGCAAAGGGACCCAACTAGCTGCGTCCTTCAGGGGGATCATGGGGCATCTCCAGAGATGGTATGTGAGTCTGCCCGATGCCTATGAGGGACAAAGGTAACGCGAACAGAAGAAACAAAACATTGCCTTCCGGTAACGTCTCCGGGCAGGCTAGCGACATGCGTCTTAGTTTCACCGAGCGCTGGCGGCACTTCGACCAGATCATCCTACGCCCGTGGGTAGCGATTTTTCTTGTTGCTCTTGGTTTCGTGGGAAACGCGCAGACCCTGGTCGGATTCCTGCCAGAAAAGCTGTCCACGCCGATCCACTCTTGGATCAACTTGCCGACGTGGACGCCATCAGAGTGGGTGATCGCAGGTTTGTTTGGTCTGCTGGTCGTCTTGGTTGAGGGCTCTTTCCGAGTGCGGACGCGCATCGAGGGGGAGCGTGACGACGCCCGGAGAAGTTTAGCAGCTATCAGCGCAGAGCGTCCGCTGAGCGTTACAACAATTGAAACCCGATTAAGTCCGGCCACGTCGGGCATGCAGAGTGCATACCTGCAAGGTTACGTCCTCACGTTAGCCAATGATGGCAATCAGCGCATCCAGTATAGGGTGTTACGAACTGAGATGCGCGGGGCAGGAATAGATGCTGCGTTTCCGCCTGTTACGAATCCAAGCGGGATTATCCCGGTTGGCAGGTCCATGAATTACAACACGGGCATCGCAATCACGCCCTTGGCGACTGCTGCCCTCAGCGGGGCCTACGAAGCCGAATTCGAGATCGAATACGATAATATCCCCCCCTTGAGGGTCCGTATGCTGTCAATGCGGTTACGTGTGATATGCGACTTCATAATTGGTGGGAGGTGCGAGTTCGTCATCCTCGCTCAGAGTGAGGCTTAGTCTCTGTTGACCAAGCGCCTGCCCTATAGCCTGGCCGAGGCGATGACGATGAAGCCGAGGTGGCTTTCGGCGGTCTTGTCGTATCGGGTTGCGACGCCCCGGAAGCGCTTAAGCTTGTTGAACCCGCGCTCGACGAGATTTTTCGGGGCGCAGGGATGGCGGCCGATGATGAGCTGGACCTTGCGGTTGCGTTTGGGTGGGATGACGGCGGTGACGCCTCTGACTTCGAGGTCGCCCAGGATGCCGCCGGCATCGTAGCCCTGGTCTCCGAGCATCACCTTCGGCTCAGGCCGGGGCTCAGCCATGACGGGAGTGCAGCCCTGGACGTCGGAGCCCGTCGCGCGCCTCAGCCGGGCGTTCTCGTCAGCGCCCACCTCAGCCCTTGTCCCGCAGCAGCCGGGCCTTGTCCCTCTGCCAGTCGCGTTCGGCGGAGGTCTCGCGCTTGTCGTGCAGCTTCTTGCCCTTGGCCAGGGCCAGCTCCAGCTTGGCCAGGCCCTTGTCGTTCCAGTAGAGCCGGGTCGGGATCAGGGTCCGGCCCTCGCGCTGGACGGCGCCGATCAGCCGGTCCAGCTGCTTGCGGTGCAACAGCAGCTTCCGGTGTCTCCGGGGCTCGTGGTTGAAGCGGTTGGCCTGCGAATAGGGTGGGATGTCGGCGTTGATCAGGTAGAGGTCCTGCCCCTCCACTGCTGCGTAGGACTCGGCGATGTTGGCCCGTCCGTTGCGCAGGGACTTCACCTCGGTGCCGGTCAGGGCGAGGCCCGCCTCGAAGGTTTCCTCCAGGAAATAGTCAAAGCGCGCACGGCGGTTTTCGGCGATGAGCTTGACCATGGGAGGCGTCAGGCGACGCCGACCTCGGCGAGGGCGGCGTCCACTTCGCGGCGCGAGGCCTCCGAGGCCGGGGTGATGGGCAGGCGGGCGGTTTCCTCGCAAAGGCCGAGGCGCGACAGGGCGTACTTGGTGGGCGCTGGCGAGGCGTCGGTGAACAGGGCCTTGTGCAGGCGCAATAGCCCATCCTGCCACCGGCGCGCGGTTTCCCAGTCACCGGACAGGGCGGCCTCATGGAAGGCGGCGACCTGGACAGGCGCAACATTGGCCGAAACGGAGATGCAGCCGTGTCCGCCGTGGGCCATGTAGCCCAGGGCCGTCGGATCGTCCCCCGAGAGCATGACCCAGTCGGACCCGCAGGTGATGCGCTGCTGTGTGGCCCGGACAAGGTCGCCCGTCGCGTCCTTGACCCCGACGATGTTCGGCAGCTGGCTCAGCCTGGCCAGGGTGGCGTCGGAAATGTCCACGCTGGTCCGGGCCGGGACATTGTAGACCAGCACCGGGAGCTGCACCGCCTCGTTGATCGCGGCGTAGTGGGCGTAGAGCCCTTCCTGGCTGGGCCGGTTGTAATAGGGCGTGACCACCAGGGCGGCGTCGGCGCCGATCTGCTTGGCGTGGCGGACCAGCTCAATGGCCTCGGCGGTGGAGTTGGATCCTGCGCCGGCGATCACGGGAACCCGGCCCGCCGCCGTCTGGACCGCCAGCTCAACCACCCGACGGTGCTCGTCATGGCTCAGGGTCGCCGTCTCGCCGGTGGTGCCGACGGGCACGAGGCCGTGCACGCCCCCCTCGATCTGGCGCTCGACCAGGCGGATGAAGGCGGCCTCATCGACCTCATCGTCCCGGAACGGGGTCACGAGGGCCGGAAAGACGCCCCTGAACAAGGGATCGGACATGGGATGCAGAAAACCGTTAGAACGCGGCCGCTGGTTGCGACCTGAGGGCAGGCTCCGACAATATGGCCGACAGCCCCCCCGCCGCAACCGATTGAGTCGGGGTCCCTGAATGCCTTCTGGCGGAGTGTTGATCTTGAAGCGCAGGGCGCGTCGAATCCTGACCACCGGGATGGTCCTGGGCCTCGCCGCCGGCCCCCTCCCGGCAGCCGCCCAGAGTCCTGCGCCTGCGCCCATGCCGCCGGTCGCCCAGACGCAGGCTCCGCCGCCCCCTCTCCCCGACCCCGCCGCACCGACTGCGGCCGCAGCCCCCGCGCCCCCGCCTGCAGCGCCGCGGTCGGCCTACATCTCAAATGCCGACGCCGACGCGCTGCGGGAGACCCTCGAGGAGGCGCGCAGGGCCGATGTCCAGGGGGCGCGGCAGGCCCTCGACCGGATCCTGGACCCCACGGCCCGGAAGCTGGGCCTCTGGGCCCTGATGGATTCCAACGGCCCCAGCCTAAGCTTCGGCGAGATGGAGCAGTCCCTGCGCGAGATGTCCGAATGGCCCCGCCCGGGGCGCCGTCGACTCGCAGCCGAGCGGCTCATCGAGACCTCCGGGCTGGGGCCCCGCCAGATCATCGCCTGGTTCGCCAAGGACCCGCCGTCCACCGCAGAGGGCGCCATGGCCCTGGCGTCAGCCCTGCGCGCCTCGGGCGATCCGAAGGCGGCGGCCGAGCTCATCCGCCGGACCTGGCGAGGCAGGCCCTTCGAACTGGACGCGCAGCGGGCGATGATGGCCCGGTTTGGCGATGTCCTGACGCTGGACGACCACATCCGGCGGGCGGACATGCTGCTCTTCGGGGCCCAGGGACCGGCCGCCCGGGACCTCATCCCCCTGCTGCCGCCGGACCAGCAGGCCCTCGCCCAGGCGCGCGTCGCCTTCCGGCAGCGATCCGCCGCCGCCCTGGCCCTGGCCGACGCCCTACCCCCCTCTGTCCGTGAGGCTCCCGGGCTGGCCGTGGAGAAGGCCGCCCACTATCGCCGGGTCGGGCTCGACCAGCTGGCGCGGGCGGAGCTTGGCCGTTTCCCGCGGGAGGTCTGGTCCGAGGAGATGGGCGCCCGGATCTGGGACGAACGCTACCAGCTGACCCTCTCGGCCCTGCGCAACCGGGATTCCCGGGCCGCCTACGAGGCGGCGGCCAACACCGGGCTGCAGACCGGACCCGATGCGGTCGAGGCCGAGTTCTACGCCGGCTGGATCGCCCTGACGCGACTGCGCGACCCGGTCCGGGCCGAGGCCCACTTCAAGCACATCGACCGGGTCGGAACCTCGCCCATCACCCTGGCGCGCGGCCTCTACTGGCGGGGACGGGCGGTCGAGGCCATCGCCGGGATCGACGCCGCCGACATCTTCTACCGCGCCGCGGCCCGGCACCGGACCACCTTCTATGGCCAGCTCGCCGCCGAGCGGGCCGGCTTCGTGCGCCTGGACCTTGGCCGGGACCCCCAGATCGGACCGCAGGACCGCGCCCGCTTCGAGGCCAGGGAGACCACGCGGGCGGCGCGCATCCTCTACGACATCGGCGCACGGGACCTCTTCCGGGTCTTCGTCCTGGCCCTCGACGACATCCTGGACACCGACGCCGACCAGGCCATGCTGGTCGACCTTGTCCGGGGCTATGGTGAGCAGGACATGTCCATGCGCGTGGTCCGCACCGCCGCCCAGAGGGGCTTCATCCTGCCGGACCGGGGCTATCCCGTCCGGACGCCGCCAGAGGTCGCCAATGCCCCTGAGGCGGCCCTGGTCCTGGCCATCACCCGGCAGGAGAGCGGCTTTGATCCCCTGGTTCGCTCCGGCGTCGGGGCGCGGGGCATGATGCAGCTGATGCCGGCGACGGCGGCGGCCACGGCCCGGCGAATGGGCGTCTCCTACGCCCCCTCCATGCTGGACGAGCCCGACTACAACATGCGCCTGGGATCGACCTATCTGAGCGAGCTGATCTCCACCTTCGCCGGCTCCTACGTGATGGCGGTGGCGGGCTACAACGCCGGGCCGGGCAGGTCGACACAGTGGGCGAGCTTCTGCGGCGATCCACGCGCCGCCAGCGTCGACCCGGTCGACTATATCGAGTGCATCACCTTCTCCGAGACCCGCAACTACGTCATGAGGGTCCTTGAGGCGGTGGCGATCTACCGGGCGAAGCTCCGGGGAGGAACGACGCCGCTGACCCTGACCGAAGACCTCCGTCGGGGCGTCTACACCCCGCCGGCGCCTACCCCCGCCGCGCCCCCTGCCCCCACCGTCCAGGAGACGGCGCCATGACCGCCCCGAAGACCCTGCGCGCCCCCCGGATCGACCCCGAGCCGACCGTCCTGCGGACCGTCGAATGGTCGGACTACGACCTCGTGGACTCCGGTCGCGGACGGAAGCTGGAGCGCTACGGCCACCGCATGGTAGTCCGTCCCGAGCCCCAGTGCCTCTGGTCGCCGGGCCTTCCGTCCGCCGCCTGGAACACCGCTGACGCCGTCTTCGACCCCGCCGACGAGGAGGACAGCGGCCGCTGGCGCTTCCGGGAGGCGCCGATCGAGCCCTGGGTTTCCGGGTGGGGCGCGGTGCGCTTCCACGGCCGGTTCACGCCCTTCCGCCACCTGGCCTTTTTCCCCGAGCAGGCGGCGAACTGGGCCTGGCTGGACCAGAATGTCCGAAGCGCAGGACGTCCGCTCAACATCCTGAATCTCTTCGGCTATACCGGTGTGGCGAGCCTGGTCTGCGCGGCCGCAGGGGCCCAGGTCACCCATGTGGACGCCTCCCGCAAGGCCATCGGCTGGGCGCGCGAGAACGCCGCCCTCTCCGGCCTGGAGGACCGCCCCATCCGCTGGATCTGCGAGGACGCCCGCAAATACGTCCAGCGCGAGATCCGCCGGGGCGTCAAGTATGACGCCGTCATCCTCGACCCGCCCAAATACGGTCGCGGTCCGGACGGCGAGGTCTGGCGCTTGTTCGACGACCTGCCCGACCTGGCCGGGATGTGCGCCGAGCTTCTGAGCCCTGACGCCCGCTTCCTCCTGCTCAACGCCTATGCCGAGCGCATTTCGGGCGCCGCCCTGGCGGGCCTGCTGGCCGACCGGCTGGAGGGGCGCGGCGGCGATATCGCCTGGGGCGAGCTCGTCCTGGTGGAGAGCGCCCGCCAGCGTGAGATCGGCATGAGCTTCTACGCCCGCTGGACCGCATGACGGCTGCGCCCCGCCAGGTCACTTCCCTGACCAATCCCCTGGTCAAGGCGGTCCGCGCCCTGCACCAGCGCAAGGCCCGGGACGAGACGGGTCAGTTCGTCGCAGAAGGCTTGAAGTTTGTCATTGAAGCCCTTGAACTCGGTCGCTTTCCAGAGATCCTCCTCCACGGGCCCGAAGCTGCGGGACACCCCCTGCTCGAGCGCGCCGTCAAGGCGACCCTGGGCGCGGGCGGCCAGGCCGTGGAGGTCACCCGGGACATCCTCGCCAAGGTCTCCCGGCGCGACAATCCGCAGGCTGTGATCGGCGTCTTCCGCCAGGCCTTCACCGACCTCGAAGCCCTCGACCCCTCCGCCGCATCAGGCTGGGTCGCCCTGCACCGGGTGCGCGACCCGGGGAATCTGGGCACGGTGATCCGCACCGCGGACGCCGCCGGCTGCGGGGCGGTGATCCTGGTGGGCGAGTGCTGCGACCCCTATTCCGTGGAGGCCGTGCGGGCCACCATGGGCTCCATCTTCGCCCTGCCCATCGTCTGCGCAGGCGAGGGCGCGTTCGCCGCCTGGCGAGCCCGCTGGCCGGGCTCGGTGGTGGGAACCCTCCTGTCCGCCACCGTCTCCCACGCCGAGGCCGCCTACCGCCGCCCGACCCTGGTCCTGCTCGGCAATGAGCAGCAGGGCCTGCCTCCCGACATGGCCGCCCTGTGCGACGTCAACGTCAAGATCCCCATGCGCGGCAGGGCCGACAGCCTCAACCTTTCGGTGGCGGCCGGCATCATGATCTACGCCGTAACAGCCTGATCTTCCTCAGGTTCCTCGCGGTTTGGCCCGGGAGGTCGGGGCCGCCGAGGCGGGATCCTCCGGCCAGACATGGCGGGGATAGCGGCCCCGCATCTCGGCCCGCACCTCGCGCCAGGACCCGCGCCAGAAGCCCGGCAGGTCGCGGGTGGTCTGGAGGGGCCGGTGCGCCGGCGAGGTCAGCGCCAGAGTCAGGGGCGCCCGGCCGTTCGCCACGGCGGGATGGACCCCCAAGCCAAACACCTCCTGCACCCGCACCTCCACCCGCGGCCCACCCGGCGCCGCGTAGTCGATCGCGAAGCTGTTGCCCGTCGGCGCCGTCCAGCGGGCGGGCGCCAGGGCGTCCAGGCGTCTCTGGGCGGCGTAGTCCAGTCGTCCGGCCAGGGCGGCGTCGAGGCGGGCGCACGGCAGGTCCTCCAGGCCCCGCAAGCCGTTCAGCGCCGGACCCAGCCAGTCCTCCAGGTCCCTGGCTAGAGCCTCGTCCCCCATATCCGGCAGGTCGGCTTCCCCCAATCCCGCAAGGAAGGCGACCCGGGCCCGCAGGCTGCGACCCGCCTCCCCCCAGGCCAGCGACGCCAGCCCCTCCGCACGGACCTGGTCCAGGAGGGCGGCGCGGATCAGGTCGCCGGAGGGCGCCTCGTCCAGGGTCTCCTTCAGCACCAGCCGGCCCAGGCGCTCGATCCGCACGGCGCGCAGGCGGCCCGAGGGGCCGGGCTCGATCCGGGCCTCGCGGATGATGTCGGCGTCGAACAGGGCCGGAATCTGCGCCGGGTCGAGGGGCGCGGCCAGCAGGATCCGGTCCGCGCGGCCGCCCCCGCCCAGTTCGCCCACGGCCAGCCAGGCCTCGCGGGCCAGGGGATCGGTCTCCTCCAGCCAGACGCCGCGGCCGCTGGCCAGCTGGAAATGCCCCGAGGGGCCCCGCGCCCGGGCGACCCGCTCCGGCCAGGCCAGGGCCAGCAGCAGGCCATCGTCGAGGTGCGCAGCCTCATCCGCAGCCCGCGCCGCCTCTCGCTCCGCCAGGGCCGCCCAGCGCTGGGCCAGCCGGCGCGCTTCCGCCGCCCGGCCGCCGCGGTCCCGCTCCAGGGCCTCCAGCCTCTGGCGCAGGTCTGGATCGCGGCCGCCCAGCCCGGGCTCCGAGGCCAGGACGGCGATCCGGGCCGCACGCCCCGCCTGCCCCCGGGCGGCGGCGGCCAGCACCATGTGGGCCAGCCGGGGCGGGAGGGGCAATCTCGACAGGCTCTCGCCGTGGACGGTCAGCACCCCTTGCCCGTCCAGGGCGCCCAGCCGCGAAAGCAGGCTCCGGGCCTCGGCCAGGGCGCCGGCGGGCGGCGGGTCGAGGAAGGCCAGCTCCCCGGCGTCCTTCACCCCCCAGCGGGCCAGGTCGAGAGCGAGGCCCGACAGGTCGGCGTTGAGGATCTCCGGCGGGGCGAAGGCCGGCAGGGACCGGGTCTCGGCCTCGTCCCAGAGGCGATAGCAGGTCCCCGGCCCGGTCCGGCCGGCCCGGCCGCGCCTCTGGTCCGCCGCCGCCCGGCTGACCCGGAGGGTCACAAGCCGCGACACCCCGCTGCCGGGATCAAAGCGCGGCGAGCGCACCAGTCCGGCGTCGACCACCGCCGCGATGCCCTCCAGCGTCAGGCTGGTCTCGGCGATGTCGGTGGCCAGCACCACCTTGCGACGCCCCGCGGGCGCCGGCGCGATGGCCCGGTCCTGGGCGGCGGGATCCAGGGCGCCGTAGAGGGGCGCGAGGTCCACGCTCCCCGGCAGGCCCAACGTCTCCAGCCGCTCGGCCGTGCGGCGGATCTCCGCCTGCCCGGGCAGGAAGACCAGCACCCCGCCCGGCGTCTCCGCCAGGGCCCGGCGCACGGCCCGCACCGCCTGGTCCTCCACCGACGCCCCCGGGTCGCGCCCCAAGTGCACCGTCTCCACAGGCCAGGACCGGCCCTCGCTGGCGATCACCGGCGCCCCGCCGAGCAGGCCCGCGACGGCGGCGCCGTCGAGGGTGGCCGACATGACGAGGAGCCGCAGGTCCGGCCTCAGCACCCGGCGGCAATCCTCGGCCAGGGCCAGGCCCAGGTCGGCGTCGAGGCTGCGCTCGTGGAACTCGTCGAAGATGACCAGGCCCACGCCCTCCAGGCCGGGATCGTCCAGGATCATCCGGGCGAAGACCCCCTCGGTCACCACCTCCAGCCGGGTAGCCGCAGACACCCGGCTCTCCAGACGCACACGGAAGCCCACGGTCGCCCCCACCGCCTCGCCCAGGTTGGCGGCCAGCCGGGCGGCCACGGCCCGCGCGGCCAGCCGCCGGGGCTCCAGCATCAGGATCTTGCGTCCCGCCAGCCAGGGGGCGTCGAGGAACCTCAGGGGCGCGAGCGTACTCTTTCCCGCGCCCGGCGGCGCCACGAGCACGGCGGCCGTCCCGCCCGCCAGGGCGTCGACCAGCGATGGCAGGACCTCTTCGACGGGGAGCATGGGATGGGTCTAGCCTGCGCGCCCTGAGGGACCAAGCGCCCTTGCAAATCCCCGCCCCGCATCGAAGATAGGGCCATGAGCCAGCCGCCCATCCGCGCCGTCATCGCGCCCGTCACCCCGCTCCAGCAGAACTGCACCATCGTCTGGTGCGCCAAGACCCTGAAGGCGGCGGTGATCGATCCCGGCGGCGAGGTCCAGCGCCTGATGGGAGGCCTCGCCCAACATGGCCTGACGCTGGAGAAGATCTGGATCACCCACGGTCACCTGGACCACGCCGGGGCCACGGCGGAGCTCAAGGCCCTGACCGGGGCGATCATCGAGGGGCCGCACCGGGATGACGCCCCCCTGATCGCCGGCATCCCAGAGTCCGGCGCCCGCTACGGCATGCCCGACGCCCGGTCCTTCGAGCCGGACCGCTGGCTGGACGACGGCGACCGGGTGACCCTGGGCGAGACCGAGTTCGAGGTCTATCACTGCCCCGGCCACACCCCCGGGCATGTGGTCTTCTTCCATCGCGAGGCCCGCTTCGCCCAGGTCGGGGACGTCCTGTTCCAGGGCTCCATCGGCCGGACGGACTTTCCGGGCGGCAGCTATCCGCAGCTGATCGCCGCCATCACCGGCAAGCTCTGGCCCCTGGGCGAGGACGTCGCGTTCGTGCCCGGCCACGGCCCCATGTCGACCTTCGGCCGCGAGCGCCAGACCAACCCGTTCGTCTCGGACGAGGCCCTGGCGGAGGACTGAGCGCCCGGCTTCGGAGTGCGCGGGTAGGACGGATAGCGGCGACTCAGCTGACCCCCTCACCGACCTTCGGTCGGAGCTCCCCCTGGGGGGAGCAATGGCTCCGTAATTCCTCCCCCCAAGGGGAGGTGGGCCGCGCAGCGGGCAGCAGGGGGTCAACGGCGTGACGGGATCAACCTGTCAGGGTCGCTGGGGCAGTCTTCAGGGGCGGCGGGGGGTCCGGGATGACCTCCCTCGAAGCCTTGGAGTGGAAGCGGATCATCTCGTTGAAGATCAGGGTCACCGCAGGCTGCATGGCGACGGCCTGGGCCTTGCGGTCGCCACCGAAAAGGACCCGGGCGGTGTAGGCCCGGCGTGCGCGAACAGTCTCCTCCGCCAGGAAGGGATAGAAGGATGGCGGGACCGCCGCTCCCGGGGATGTGAAGTTCGCCCTGAAGAGCGCATCGAAGCGGGTCACGGCGTGGTCCATCACGGTGCAGCGCATCAGGAGGGCGCGGCTTCGCAAGGACGGGACGGCCTTGTAGACATTGAAGCAATTCTGAAGGCGAGCCGTTAGCCCCGACATCCCTTCCTGCTCAAAGTGCACGAAGAACTCGTAGGCGAGGACCCGGGTCAGCTCCTCGGTGGGAGGCGGATAGACCTTCTGCTGGGTGTTGCGCGAGACCGCCCATTCGGGCCCCTTCGTCCCGGGGGTCTCACCCATTCGTTCCCACATGGCGGGAAGCGGCCGCGGCGCATGCTGGGCGATCCGGTAGAGAAGGTTGGCGCCGGCCACGACCCCGAGGGCCAAGCCGACTAGCAGCGGGACCCCCAGGACGAGGGCGATGGCAAGGTTCTCTCGGCTCAAGGCGAACTCCCGGCGCGACGGCGCGTCACAGGCGCCCCGGGTAGACCCCTCCTGCGCCAGTTCCGGACGCCGCCCGCCTAGACCACTTGTCCCGCCGCCCAGCCGCTGGCCCAGGCCCACTGGAAGTTGTAGCCGCCCAACCAGCCGGTGACGTCCACCGCCTCGCCGATGATGTGCAGGCCTGGGACCTTGCGGGCCTCGAAGGTGCGGCTGTCCAACTCGCGGGTGTCGATCCCGCCCAGCATGACCTCGGCGGTGCGGTAGCCTTCTGTGCCGGCGGGGCGGAAGGCCCAGGCGTTCACCGAGGCCGCCAGTCCGGACAGGACGGCGTCGTTGCAGTCGCCCAGCCGGGGCGGCGTGCCGACGCCCTCGGCGAGGGTGCGCGCCAGGCGGGCCGGCAGGAGGTCCGACAGGAGGGCGGCGGGCGACTGGCGCCCGGCCCGACCGCGCTCGGCCTTGAGGTGCGCCAGGAGGTCGACGCCGGGGGCGAGGTCCACCGTCACCCCCTCGCCCTCGCGCCAGTAGGAGGAGGCCTGGAGGACGGCGGGACCTGAGAGGCCCCGGTGGGTGAAGAGCAGGGATTCCTCGAAGGCGGTCCCGCCCGCCGTCACCCGGGCGGGCGCCGAGACCCCGGCCAGGGGCGAAAGCCGTTCCAGGAGGTCGGGCGCCAGGGTGAAGGGGACGAGGCCAGCGCGGGGGTCGACGATGGCGAGGCCCAGGCGCCGGGCGACGTCGAGGGCGTAGCCGGTGGCCCCCATCTTGGGGATCGACTTGCCGCCCGTGGCCAGGACCACCCGGTCGGCGACGACCACCCCGCTGTCGAGGGCCAGGCGAAACCCCGGCGCAGCGAGCGTCAGGTCGCGCACCGGCGTCGAAAGGCGCAGCTCCGCGCCGGCTTCCGTCATGCGGCGGACCAGCAGGTCGACCACCTGCCGCGCCGAGCCCTCGAGGAAGAGCTGGCCCAGGGTGCGCTCACGCCAGGCAATCCCGGCGCGATCGAGCAGGGCGATGAAGTCCGCCGGGGTGTATCGGCTGAGGGCCGAGATGCAGAAGCGGGGGTTGTCCGACAGGAAGCGGGAGGGATGGACGCCTAGGTTGGTGAAGTTGCACCGTCCGCCGCCGGAGATGCGGATTTTCTCGCCGGGCGTCCGGGCGTGGTCCAGCACCAGGATCCGCCGTCCGCGCAAGGCGGCCTCGGCGGCGCACATCATGCCCGCGGCGCCGGCCCCGAGCACAACGACGTCGAAACGCTCCACCGGGACGGCCCGCCGGGTCCGGATCAGTCCTTGGCGCGTTCCTGGTAGGAGCCGTCCTCGGTGAGGATGACCACCCGGGTGCCCGCCGCAATGTAGGGCGGCACCATGATCCGTGCGCCATTGGAGAGGATGGCGGGCTTGTAGGAGGACGAGGCCGTCTGGTTCTTCACCGCCGGCTCGGTCTCGGTGATCTCGAAGGTCACCGTGCGCGGCAGCTCCAGGGCGATGGGCACGCCCTCGTGGGTGGACAGGGTCACGGTCATGCCGTCCTGCAGCCACTGGGCGGAATCGCCGACCACGTCCTCACCGGCGACGACCTGTTCGTAGCTCTCGGGGTTCATGAAGTGGAAGCCTTCGCCGTCCTGGTACAGGAAGGTGTAGGGGCGGTCGTCCACGAAGGCGCGCTCGACCTGCTCGGTGGTGCGCCAGCGCTCGGACACCTTCACGCCATCGGAAATGCGGCGCATGTTGAGCTGGGTGACGGGCGTGCCCTTGCCGGGATGGATGTTCTCGGCGGTCAGGACGACATAGAGCTTGCCGTCCATGTCGACGACGGCGCCCTTGCGAAGCGAACTTGCGGCGACCTTCACGTGATTGTTCCTCGAGCCTATAGGAGCCGGCCGAAGCGCGGCGATGGCGCGGACCTAGCCCATCGCCGCCCGCTTCGCCAGTCACCCCTTGTGCGGCGACGCCCGCAGAGCCCTTTCCGGAGACGTTCTTGAGCCCATCGCCCCCTTCCCCATCGCCCTGGTGGAGTCCGGATCGCCGGCCTGACCGCCGGCCGCGCCTGGAAGCCCGGGGTCGGATCCGCCGGGCGATCCGTGGTTGGTTCGAGGACCGGGGCTTCACCGAGGTCGAGGCTGCGGCCCTGCAGGTCTCGCCCGGCAACGAGGCCCACCTCCACGCCTTCGAGACCCGGGCGGTGACCCTTGGGGGCGGCGCCGCGCCCCTCTATCTGCACACCTCGCCGGAATTCGCCTGCAAGAAGCTGCTGGCCTCTGGCGAAGCCCGGATCTTCGACTTCGCCCGGGTTTTCCGCAACCGCGAGCGAGGCCCCCTGCACCACCCCGAGTTCACGATGCTGGAGTGGTACCGGGCGGGAGAGGACTGGGAGGTCCTCATGGCCGATTGCGCCGCCCTGCTGGGCCTGGCCGCCACGGCGGCGGGAACCACGGCCCTGACCTGGCGGGACCGGACATGCGATCCCTTCGCCGAGCCGCAGCGGCTGACCCTGGCCCAGGCCTTCCGGGACCGGGCGGGCATCGACCTCCTCGCCACCCTGTGTCCGGGAGGAACCGGGGACGGGCGCGTACTCTCGGAGGCTGCGAGGAAGGCTGGCATCCGCGTGGCCCCAGACGACACCTGGAGCGACGTCTTCAGCCGGGTCCTGGTGGAGCGGATCGAGCCCTTCCTGGGGGACGGACGCCCCACCCTGCTCTGCGAATATCCCGCCCCCGAGGCGGCCCTCGCCCGGCGATGCGCGCACGACCCACGGGTCTCTGAGCGCTTCGAGCTCTATGCCTGCGGGGTCGAGCTGGCCAACGCCTTCGGCGAGCTGACCGATCCGGTCGAACAGAGGCGACGGCTGGAGGGGGAGATGGACGAGAAGGTCCGCATCTACGGCGAACGCTATCCCCTCGACGAGGACTTCCTGGCCGCCCTGGCCCACATGCCGGAGGCCTCGGGCGCGGCCCTGGGCTTTGACCGCCTGGTCATGCTGGCCACCGGCGCCCGGACGATCGAGGATGTCCTCTGGACCCCCGTGGCGGAGGCGCCATGAACACGGTCCTCCACACCCCTGCGGACCTGGTGGCGGCGGGGCTGGCTCCCGCTGGAGCGGCGGCGGAGCTGGAGTCCGTCGCCGCCCGCTACGCGATCGCCGTCACCCCGACCGTGGCCGCCCTGATCAATCCCGCCGATCCCAATGATCCCATCGGCTTGCAGTACCTGCCCTCCCGGGAGGAACTGGAAACGGCGCCGGACGAACAGGTCGATCCCATTGGCGACGGCGTCCATTCTCCCCTGAAGGGCATCGTCCACCGCTATCCGGACCGGCTGCTCCTGACCGCCACCCACGCCTGCGCCGTCTATTGCCGGTTCTGCTTCCGGCGAGAGGTGGTGGGACCGGGCGGCGCGGGGGGCCTGACGCCCGCCGAGCTGGACGCCGCCCTTGCCTACATCTCCGATCATCCGGAGGTGTGGGAGGTGATCCTGACCGGCGGTGATCCCCTGGTCCTGTCGCCGCGCCGGATCGCCGACCTGGTCCGGCGAATCGCCGACATCCCCCACGTGAAGGTCCTGAGGGTCCATACCCGCCTGCCCGTGGCGGAGCCGGAGCGCGTGAGCGAGGCCCTTGTCAGCGCCTTGTCAGGCTCGCGCCTCAGGCTGGCGGTGGGCGTCCACGTGAACCACTCCCGGGAGCTGACCCCTGCCGCGGATGCAGCCCTGGCGCGCCTCGCCGGCGCCGGCGCCCTCCTGCTCAGCCAGACCGTCCTGCTGAAGGGGGTCAATGACCGGGTGGAGGTCCTGGGCGAGCTGATGCGGGCCCTGGTGGAGCGTGGAGTGCGCCCCTACTACCTGCACCATCCCGACCCGGCGCCAGGGACGGCCCGCTTCAGGGTGTCCCTCGCCGAGGGCCAGGCCCTGGTCCGGGGCCTGAGGGGCCGCTACTCGGGCCTATGCCAGCCAACCTATGTCCTTGATATTCCCGGCGGATTCGGAAAAATCCCGGCGGGGCCAGCGTGGATTGAGCCCGCGGGAGCAGGCCTGGCCGCCACGGACCCCTGGGGCGGGACTCACATCCTCCCGGACGAGGCCTGACTCACCAGGCGCCGACGTTCGGCATGGAGGCCCAGGGCTCGGCGGGCGCCAGGGCGGGACCGGCCTGGAGCAGTTCGATGGAGATCCCGTCCGGCGAGCGGACGAAGGCCATGCGGCCATCCCGCGGCGGCCGGCTGATGGTCACGCCGCCCGACTGAAAACGCTCACACGCCGCGTAGATGTCGTCGACCGCATAGGCCAGGTGTCCGAAGTTGCGGCCGCCCTGGTAGTCCTCCGGGTCCCAGTTGTAGGTCAGCTCGACGGTGGGCGCGCGACGCTCCCGCGCCAGGTCCCGGTCCCCCGGGGCGCAGAGGAACACGAGGGTGAACCGCCCCTGGGGGCTCTCGCTGCGCGAGACCTCCTCGAGGCCCAGAAGGTCGCAGTAGAACTTCAAGGACGCCTCAAGGTCCCGGACCCGGACCATGGTGTGCAGGTAACGCAAGGTGAGTCTCCTCTCGAAAGCCGCCCCGGCGCGCCCTCGGCGACGGCGGAAACGACACGCCCGGACCGGATCTTCGCACTGCAGCAATCCTATCCGCGAATTCATTTGTGTGGGCGCCAAACTGGCATCATTGGAACCCAGCGCCAACAGGCGCAGCGCCGGGGGGCTGCTGACCCGAACACGGGCGGCCAGTGTCCCGCTTCAGGTTCCGGGGATGAGAATGCGTCTGACGTCCGCCCATAAGTTTGCGATCGGCATCGTCGTCGTGGTGTTAGTGGCTTTTGCGGCTGGGACCCTGCTGCACAATGCGCGCATGGGCGAAGAGACCGCCGCCGAGACCAAGGCCGAGGGGGCCGAGCCCAACACCCAGCCCCAGGTCCAGGTGACCCTGACGCCCGAGGGCGTTCATCCCTACAGCGTCCGTGTCCGGGGCCGCACCGAAGCGGCCCGCACGGTGAGCGTCCGGTCCGAGACGGCGGGAATCGTCGCCGCGACGCCCGCGGTTGAAGGCACGTACGTGACCCGCGGCACCGTCCTTTGCAGGCTGAACGTGGACGCCCGGGCGGCCAGTCTCGCGCAGGCGCGGGCGGCCCTTCGCTCCCGCGAGCTGACCCGGCAAGCGACGGAGGAGCTGGCGGAAAAGGGGTACCGGTCCCAGACCCAGGTGCTGCAGGACGTGGCCAACCTGGACAGCGCCCGGGCGGCCCTTCGCCAGGCCGAAATCGCCATGGAGCAGACAAACATTCGAGCGCCCTTCAACGGCGTCTTCGACCGCCGCGACGCCGAGGTCGGCGCCTATCTGGCGCCCGGCCAGCCCTGTGGGACCATGATCGAGCTGAACCCTCTGCTGGTCGTGGCTGACCTGCCCGAGACGGAGGCCGGAAAGTTCAAGGTTGGCGCCCAGGCCGTGGCGACGCTGGTCAGCGGGGACGCGCTCAACGGCGTGGTTCGCTATATCGCGCAGGATGCCGATCCGCAGACGCGGACGTATCGGGTGGAGGTCTCGGCGCCGAACGCAAGGCTGACCGCCCGCTCGGGACTCAGCGCTGATGTCCGGGTCAGCGCAGGCCAGGGCCCTGCCCACCTGATCCAGGTCTCCAGCCTGGTGCTGGATTCCGCCGGCCGGCAGGGCGTGCGTTACGTGGATCAGGGCAGTGTGGTCCGGTTCGCGCCCATCACCCTGATCGAGGAGACCCCGGCGGGCGCTTGGGTGGCGGGCCTGAAGGGCGCGGTCCGGGTCATCACCGTAGGCCAGTCCTATGTCGCAGAGGGTCAGAAGGTCGTCGCGACCCCGGCCCGCGCGGGAGGCGCATCATGATCGGAGCCCTGATCGAAGGCGCGATCAAGCGCCGGAAGGTCGTCCTCGGGGTCACGCTGATCGCGTCGATCTTTGGCCTGATCGCCTACAACACCATGCCGCGGGAGGCGAACCCGAACATCGACCTGCCCTTCGTGGCGGTCATTGTGCCCTACCCCGGCGTCAGCCCGGAGGATGCCGAGAGGCTTCTGGTCAAGCCCCTGGAGACAAACCTTCAGTCGATCGAGGGTGTGAGGCAGATGAATGCGGTCGCCCGCCAGGGCTCGGCCTTCGTGACCCTCGAGTTTGAGCCGGACTTCGACAAGGACCGTGCGCTTGAAGAGGTGCGGGCCAAGGTGGACCTGGCGCGGGGCCGGTTCCCGCCGGACGCCGAAGAGGCGATCGTCCAGGAAGCCAACTTCACGGACCAGCCCGTGATCGGGATCGTGCTGTCCGGCGCGGCGCCCGAACGCGAGTTCGTCCGGATCACGAACGCGCTTCGGGACCGGCTCGAATCCCTGCCCGGCGTGCTCCAGGCCGACATCTCAGGCGCCCGTGAGGAGTTCCTGGAGGTCACCGTCGATCCGATCCGCATGGAGGCCTACAAGGTCACCTCCGGGGAACTGGCGCAGGTGATCGCCCGGAACAACCAGCTCGTCCCGGCCGGCGACATGCTCACCGGGTCCGGCCGATTTGCGGTCAAGGTGCCCGGCGTCATCGAGAAGCCGGAAGACATCCTTTCCCTGCCCATCAAGCGGAACGGGGACCGGCTCGTCACTGTTGGCGACATCGGGGATGTTCGTCGCACCTTCAAAGACCCGACCTTCATCGCCCGTTACAATGGCGAGGCCGCGTACTCCGTGCTGGTCTCGAAGAGGGCTGGAGCCAACGTTCTCGACACGGTCCAGGCAGTCCGCCAGACGGTCGAGGCCGAAAGCAAGGCGTGGCCGTCGACAGTGAAGGTCGACTACACCTTCGACGAGTCCGAGTTCATTGAGCGGACCCTCCTGATCCTGGAAGGAGGGCTCCTCTCGGCGACCCTGCTGGTGATGGTGATCATCGTCGCCAGCCTGGGCGTTCGCCAGGGGCTGATGGTGGGAATGGCGATCCCGGCCTGTTTCGCCCTCGCCTTCATGATGCTGAACGCCATCGACGTCACCCTGAACCAGATGGTCATGTTCGGCCTGGTGCTTGCGGTGGGCATCCTGGTGGATGGCGGCATCGTGGTTGTCGAATACGCAGAACGGAAGATGGCCGAGGGCATGAGCAAGCTCGAGGCCTTCACCGTCGCCGGCACGCGGATGTTCTGGCCGGTCCTCAACGGGACATTGACGACCCTCTGCGCCTTCGTCCCCTTCATGTTCTGGAACTCGATCGCCGGGAAGTTCATGAGCTTCCTGCCCCTGACCCTGTTCTTCGTGCTGGGAGCCTCGATCTTCATCGCGCTGATCTTCACCCCGGCCCTGGGGTCGATCTTCGCGAAGGAACGCAAGGCGGATGCGGAGGAACTGGCGGAACTCGAGAAGTCCGAACGCGGTGATCCCAAGGAGATGAAGGGCTTCATGGGCTGGTATGCCCGGACGGTGGACTACCTGTCCCACCATCCCTTCCGGGTGCTGGCGAGCACGTTCGCTATCGTCATCGCGATCTTCGTCTGGTTCGCCAGTACGCCCCACAGGGTCGAGTTCTTCCTCGATGAGGATCCGGAGAGCGTCCAGGTCTATGTCAAGGCCCGGGGCAACCTGAACGCTCAGGCCCAGGACGACCTCGTCCGGCAGGTCGAGGCGCGGGTTCTGGGCATGGAGGGGGTGCGGGCGCTCTATGTCCGGTCGGGCGCCCGGTCGGGAACTTCCTTTGGCGGCGGCGGTTTCGGGCCTCCGAACGACACCATCGGGACGATGGAGGTGGAGTTCCTCAAGTATGAGGACCGGGTTAGGCTTGGGCTGAAGGGCTCGGAACTCGCGGCCGAGGTGCGCCGTCGCGTCGCTGACATCCCCGGCCTCGAGACCGAGGTCCGCGCCCCTGAAGCCGGCCCGCCGACCGGCAAGGCGATCCAGGTCGAGCTCCGCAGCAACAATCCCGCCGCCATCAACGCCGCAGCGGATCTGGTCAAGGCCAAGCTCAGCGGGGACCCCCAGATCATCGAGCTTGAGGACAACCGCACCTCGCCAGGGATCGAGTGGAACCTGGCCGTGGATCGCGAGGCTGCGGGCCGGTACGGCGTCGACGTCCTGACCGTGGGGCAGGCGATCCAGTACACCACGACCGGCGTGCTGGTGGGTCGCTTCCGTCCGGATGACGCTGAGGACGAACTGGACATCCGGGTCCGGTTCACACCCGACGGGCGTAATCTGGACGCTCTCGACTCCCTCAAGATCGGCACACCCTTTGGGCCGGTGCCAGCGAGCTATTTCGTGGACCGCCAGCCTGCGCAGCAGGTGACCCAGATCCAGCGCCGGGATGGACAGAGACTTGTGGTCATCCAGGCCAATGTTCCCGAGGGCGTGGCGTCCAACCAGAAGATCGCCGAACTGCGCCCCTGGCTGGAGAAGGCGCCTCTCGACGCCTCCGTGAAATGGAAGTTTACGGGGGCGGACGAGGAGGGACGGGCTGCGGTCCTGTTCTTCATCACGGCGATCTTCGCCGCCCTCTTCATGATGATGATCATCCTCCTTTGGCAGTTCAACAGCTTCTGGGGCGTGGCCGTGACGCTGTTCGCCGTGCTGTTGTCCACCGTCGGCGTGCTTCTTGGGGTGGTGGTCAATGTCGCCAACACCTTCAACTACATCTCGGTGATCATGCTGGGGACTGGCGTCGTGGCGCTCGCCGGGGTGGTGGTGGGCCACAACATCGTCCTGGTGGATAGTTTCTACCAGCTGCGTCGGGCGGGCTACAATGCGCACGAGGCCGCCGTCCGGTCGGCGGCGCAGCGGTTCCGTCCGGTCATGCTGACCACCCTGGTGACCGTGGTCGGGCTGCTGCCGCTGATGTTCCAGTTCCACCCCAACTTCCATAACCTGGTGCTGGAATACCAGGCTCCGGGTTCGGGACAGTGGGTGCAGCTGTCCGCCGCGGTAGTCTGGGGGCTTTCCTTCGCGACCCTCCTGACCCTGATCCTCACCCCGGTCATGCTGGCCATGCCGAAGGTGCTTTCGGAGAGATTCGGTACGGTGTTCGACGCCATCCGCCGCCGCGTCGGACTAAGGGCGCGGAAGCGGGCCTACGAAGGCGTGCGAATCCCCCAGGGGGGGGCCTGAAGCGCCGTCTCCAGCGCCTGCGGAGTAAGCGTCAGGCTTCGCGGGTCTGACGGCGCCAGAGGGCGGCGTAATCGCCGTCCCTCGCCAGGAGCCCGGTGTGTCCCCCGCGCTCGACGATCCGGCCTTCCCGCAGGACCAGGATCTGGTCGGCGTCGACGATGGTCGAGAGCCGGTGCGCCACGACCAGGGTTGTCCGATTTCTCCGGACCCTGCGCAGGGTCTCCTGGATCGCCGCCTCCGTCGGTCCGTCGAGGGCTGAGGTCGCCTCGTCAAGGATCAGGAGGCGGGGATCGGCGAGGAGCGCCCTGGCGATACCCACCCGCTGACGCTCGCCGCCAGAGAGCTTCAGCCCACGCTCGCCGACCTTCACGGACAGCCCGCCCGGAACCGTGCGGATGAAGCTTCCCAGCTCCGCCGCCTCGGCCGCCGCCAGGATCTCTTCGCTGGTGGCGTCGGCTCGGCCGAAGGCGATGTTTGCGCCCAGGGTATCGTTGAACAGGGCGACGTCCTGCGGGACCAGGGCCACTGCCCGCCGAAGGTCGCCGCGGGCCAGGTCCCGCAGGTCCACCCCATCGAGGGTCACCGCGCCGGACTGGGGATCCACCAGCCGCAGGGCCAGGCGCACCATCGTGGTCTTTCCCGCCCCTGACGGACCCACAATGGCCGTCGTCGTGCCCGGCGCCGCCTCGAAGGAGATGTCGTCCAGCCCCTGGGCCCGGGCTCCATGCCGGAAAGCGACCTGCGAGAAGGCGAGCCGGGCGCCGACGCCTGAGGCCGGCGGCAGGGGCCGGGGCGAAGCCGGCTCGGCGACGTCGGGGACCGTGCGACCGATCTCCACCATCTGTTCCATGTCGATGAAGGCCTGACGGATCTCACGATAGTTGAAGCCCAGCATGTTGAGAGGCTGGTAGAGCCCGATGACCAGGAGAACGGCCATGGTCACGTCGCCAAGGCGCATCCGGCCCTCAAGCACCTCCAGGCCCGCCAGCAGCACCATGATGGCGAGGCCGAGGTTCAGGACCAGGGCCTGGATGGCGTTGAGAAGGGACAGGGAGGTGTTGGCCCGCACCGCAGCGCGGACATAGGCCGCCAGGGATGCGGCATAGGCGCCGACGGTGCGCCGCTCCTGGCCGAAGGCCTTGACGGTCTCAAAGTTCAGGAGGGCGTCCACCGACAGTCCGGCCGCCTTGCCGTCGGCAAGGTTGAGCTCACGCCGGTGCGAGAGTCTCCAGTCGGTGATCCGGAAGGTCAGGACGGCATAGAGTACGATGGTCACGAAGGTGGCCGCCGCGAAGCGCCAATCGAGCCGGACCGCCATGACGCCCATGGCGAGCACGAGTTCGAGAGCGGTGGGCCCGAGGTTGAAGACCACGCTGCGGATGAGGAAGTCGGTGGACCGGGATCCCCGGTCGATGATCCGGGCCAGGGCTCCGGTCTGCTTGCCCTGATGATAGTCCAGGGAGAGGGACAGGACGTGACCGAAGCTCTCCTCCGCCGCCCGGGCCATGGTCGCCTGGGAGACCGGGGTGAAGATGGCCTCCCGGGCGTTGGGCGCCACGGCGGCGGTCAGGCGCAGTCCTGCGAATCCCAGCGCCAGCAGGATGAAGACCCCGCCCAAGGTCGAGTCCGGGAGGACCGGAGGGAGCTCGGCAAGGCGGTTGATGGCCTCGCCAAGAAGGACCGGGGCGGCCACCCCGGCCGCCTTGCCAAGGAAGATCAGGACAAGGGCCAGCCCAATCCGCCAGGACAGGCCTGGCGCCCCGCTCCGAAGCACCAGCCGCCAGAGGTCCGACATGGATCCCCAGAAGTCGAAGCGGACTTCGGCTGCGGGGGTCTCGGGCCCGGGCCGGGCGCCGTGGTGGAAGGCCATGGATCAGACCTTCAGGGCAGGATCTGGGTGGTTTGGATCCCGCCGCCAGGGGTCCGCCAGTCGATCCTCAGGCCCGTACCGTCCGGGATGGCGCGCACGGGTCCCGCCTCAAGCGTGGCGGGCGCCGAAAGGCGCAGGACCGTCTCGCGGTTGAGGCCGTCGCCGAAGATCCTGAGACGGCTCTCTCCCGTCGCCACCGGACCGTCGAGGCGGATTTCGAAGCGGCCGGAGGCGTCGGTACGCCCGTCCCCCGACCGACGACCATTGACCTGGACCACCACGACGCCATCCGCAGGTCCGAGGCCGGAGATCACCGTCCCCCCGCTCCGGTCGTAGTCGATGACCAGACCTCTCGGTTGGCCGCTGGAAAGGGGCCTGGCTGCGGCCCCGGCGCGAAGGAGCCAGGCGCCCTTTTCCGGCGATAGGAAGACATACCCCTCCGCCTGCACTGTGCGTCCGTCGAGAGTCTGTGAGAGCCCGAAGACCTGAGCGTCGCCCGTCGCCGGCGCGGTGATCCGCCAGCGTCCCGCAGCATCCGCGCTGGCGCCCAGGGCGCCGCCGCCCGGCCGGTTCAGCTGCACGCGCGCACCGGGAGCGGCGAGGCCTTGAAGGGCTATGGCGTCAGAACCAGACTCGACGAGCGCCACACTCGGCGGCGGAAGATAGGCCGCCTCGTCCTGGCGGGCCTCAGCCGTCGTGGGGGGGGACTGCGCCGGACTGCAGGACGCCGCCGCCAGCGCCGCGGAAAGGACCATCACGGGCCTCCAGCGACGGGCGGAGGTCCGTCTCATCCGGAGGTGACCTGGTCGCGGAACCCATTCACGATTGGGTACCTCCGGTCGCGGCCAAAGGCCTTCAGCCCGATCTTGACCCCGGGGGCCGCCTGCCGGCGCTTGTACTCTGAGCCGTAGAGCAGTCGCTGGACACGCTCGACAGTCTCCCGGACGAATCCCCGCGCCACGATCTCATCGAGAGTCGCCTCCTCCTCCACCAACCCATGGAGGATGGCGTCGAGCTCGGCGTACTCGGGCAGGCTGTCCTGGTCCGTCTGGTCCGGCCGAAGCTCAGCCGACGGCGGCTTGGTCAGGATGCGCTCGGGAATGGGATCCTTCGCAATGCCGAAGGGATCATGGGCGTTGCGCCACCGGCAGACCTCGTAGACCTCGGTCTTGTAGAGGTCCTTCAGGACGTTGTAGCCGCCGCACATGTCGCCATAGAGGGTGGCGTAGCCGACGGCCATCTCGCTCTTGTTGCCCGTGGTGAGCAGCATGGAGCCTAGCTTGTTGGATAGGGCCATCAGGGACAGGCCGCGGATCCGGGCCTGGATGTTCTCCTCGGTCAAGTCCGGCGGGCGGTTCTCGAAGAGCGGGGTCAGCATGCCAGCAAAGGCGTCGACGGCGGGGCTGATCGGGACCTCATCAAGCCGGACCCCGAGCCTGCGAGCGCAGTCCGCGGCGTCATCGAGGCTGTCCTGGCTCGTGTAGCGAGAGGGCAGCATGAAGCAACGTACGCGGTCCGCCCCCAGCGCATCCGCCGCCACCACCGCTGTCAGGGCCGAGTCCACGCCGCCGGACAGGCCCAGCAGCACCCCCGGGAAGCCAGACTTGTTCACGTAGTCCCGAAGGGCCGTGACCATGGCGTGATAAATCTCGCCAGGGGCGTCCATTCCAGTGGCGAGGGGGCCGCCTTCCGCCTGGCAGCCCTGCGGCCCCAGCGTCCAGCGAACGACGCCAAGGGCCTCCTCGAAGAGCGGCAGACGCATGACGGTGCGTCCCTCGCTGTCGAGGGCGAAGGAGGCGCCGTCGAACACGAGTTCGTCCTGTCCGCCCACCTCATTGACGTAGACAAGGGGAAGTCCGGACTCGGCCACCCGCGCCCGGGCGACATCGGCCCGCTCCTTCTCGGCTGTCCGACGATAGGGCGACCCGTTCGGGACCACCAGGATCTCGGCGCCCTGCTCCACAAGGGCGGCGCAAACTGAGGGCGACCAGATGTCCTCGCAGATGGGAACCCCGAGGCGCACGCCCTTCCAGGTGAAGACCGAGGGGCCCTCCCCCGGCTCGAAGACCCGTTTCTCGTCAAATACGCCGTAATTCGGCAGGTCGGACTTGAAGGCGACACCCTGTACGACGCCCCCGGCCAGGAAGGCCAGACCGTTACGAGGGCGCCGCCCCGGCGCCGCGGCGGACCAAATGACGCCGACCAGGGCGGCGAAGTCCGCATCCGTCTCGGCGGCGAGCCGTTCGACGGCCGCCTGACCGGCGCGCCAGAAGGCGGGCTTCAGGGCCAGGTCCTCAGGCGGATATCCATTGATGAAGAGCTCAGGAAACACCGCGAGATCCGCTCCGGCGGCGCGGGCCTCGGCGAATTTCCTCCGCGCCAGAGCCTCGTTGGCGGCTATGGCGCCGACAGTCGGGTTGGCCTGGATGGCGGCGATGACGATGGACCTGCTCATGCTCCGTCCTTTAGCCTCGACCGGCCCTGCCCGCCAGTCGCCCGCCGACGGGATTCAGCGGCCGGCGTCCTGAACGCTGAACGATGGCAGGGCCTTCACCATGTCGGTCATGTTGGCCTCGGACACCCGGATCAGCCCGTCCCCGGGGCGGTCCAGGTCGAGGATCAGCATGAAGGCGAGGGTCACGAGCATGAACAAGACCCAGGCGATACGACGTCGATGGGCGTGGGCCCCAGCAGCGACATACCCGAAGACACCGGCGACCCCCACCGAATAGGCCATCAGGGCGATCAGCACCGCCAGGGGTATCCGGGCCGCCAGGGCCGCCTTTCGTTGTCCTTCCACCTCAATGAGGCGGGTGACGCTCTGGACCAGGAAGTTGGCGAGGGCGGGGGTGTTCGATGCCCGGGCCGCAGCCGCTGTCCTCTGCCACATGGGCGGCTGCAGGGCCTCGGAGTGTTCCTGGGCGGCCAATTGGGACGGGCCGCCGAGCTCGCCCGTCGCGCGACGGACCTGGGCATAGGAGACGATCACGTTGCTGAGGTCGGTGCGATAGGGCTCCTGCAACAGCTGGGCCCTCATGTAAGCAACGCCAATGGCGTTGGCCTCCTCCACCACAAGGGTGCGGCGCAGCTCGTGGCGCGACAGGGCGAGCGAGAAGGTGAAGGCGATCAGGAGCGAGAGCAGTCCCACCATACTGGTGGCGATGAGCCCCTCGCCCGCCTGGGACAATCCGGCCCCGACGGCGCTGGAGCGGCGGCGGCGTATCCGCTCGACGAGCGATCGCACCGTCACCATCAGGATGAAGAGCGACAGGCCGACGATCCACAACTGCTGATCGGCCAGGAACCGGGACAGGGCGTTCATGGGGTCCGGGATCTCCCTCGCCCCGGGTCGGGCGGCCTTGCGGAGATTTTCAACCCCCCGCCGTGTCGGTCAAGTGCGCCGGATCAGCTGCGCAGGGGCTGGATCGCGAACCAGGGCGCCAGGCGGTCGATGGCCTCGCGGACTAGGTCCGTGGAGACGGCGAAGCTGATGCGGATGAACCGGCGGCCGTCGACCGGGTCGAAGTCCACGCCGGGCGCCAGGGCCACCCCTGTCTCGCGCAGGATCTGCTCGCAGAAGGCCAGGCTGTCCTCGGTCAGGTGACCGACGTCGGCATAGATGTAGAAGGCGCCGTCCGGCGGGGCCATGGAGGCGAGGCCGAGGCGCGGCAGGGCGTCCAGCAGCAGGGTCCGGTTTCGCCGGTAGACCTCGATGTTCGCCTGGAGTTCCTCCCGGCAGTCGAGGGCGGCCAGTGCGGCATGCTGGCTGAGGGAGGGCGGCGTCAGGAACAGGTTGCTGATCAGGGCCCGGGCCCGGTCAGCATGGGCCGTCGGCGCGGCGAGCCACCCAAGACGCCAGGCCACCATGCTGAAATACTTGGAGAAACTATTCACCACGAAGGCCTGGTCGGTAAACTCCAGGACCGAACGCGCCGGCTCCACATAGGAAAGGCCGTGGTAGATCTCGTCCGAGACCAGGCCCAACCCGCGCGTCTCGCAGGTCCGGACAATGGCCTCGATCTCATGGGGCGGCAGGATGGACCCGGTGGGGTTGGCGGGGCTGGCGATGATGACCCCCGCCAGGGGGCCATCGACCCTCTCCAGCGCCGATGCGGTCAGCTGGTAGCCGACCTCGGGACCGCAAGGGATCTCCACTGGCTCCAGGTGCAGGGCGCGAAGGGTGTTGCGGTAGGCGACATAGCCAGGCCGGGCCAGGGCGACGCGATCGCCTGCGGCGAAGCGGGCCGAGAGGGCCAGGACGAGGGCCGGCGAGGCGCCGCAGGTCAGCAGGATCCGGCTGGCGGGAAGATCGACGCCATAGGTCTCCTGGTAATGCCGGTTCAGCCGGACCTTGAGATCCTGGCTTTCCCAGTAGCTTCCGGGATCGGTGTCGAGGGCCCGGTGGGCGGCCGCGATCGCGCCCGACGGCGCCCCCGTGGAGGGTTGTCCGAACTCCATATGGATGATGCGCGCACCCTCCGCTTCCAGCCTGCGGGCCAGGACGCTGAGACCAATGGCGTAGAAGGGATCGATCGGCGGAAGCGCAGAGGCCTCAGTCGTCACGGTGGACCCGCTCGCGGCGCTCGTGACGCTCCTGGGCCTCGAGGCTGAGCGTGGCGATCGGTCGGGCGTCCAGGCGCGCCAGTCCGATCGGCTCTCCGGTCTCCTCGCAATATCCATAGGAGCCGTCATCAATACGACGGAGCGCTTCCTCGATCTTCGAGATCAGCTTGCGCTGACGGTCGCGGGTCCTGAGTTCCAGAGCCCGGTCGGTCTCGGATGTCGCCCGGTCGGCGAGGTCGGGATGGTTCTCTGTTTCCGCCTGGAGGTGGGCGACGGTCTCCCGGGATTCGCGGAGAATGTCGTCTTTCCAAGACTGGAGCTTGCGACGGAAATACTCAAGATGGCGCTCGTTCATGAAGTCTTCGTCCTCTGAAGGACGATACCCCGGATCACCGGCCAAGACGTCGGCCTTGGACATTGACACCTCACCCCCCCGGAGCGCGAAGCCCTGAACGACGCGGGCTTATAGCAAACCCGATTGGGCGTGCAACGTTCAACAACGGATGATCAGGAGGCGAGCCCGCGAACCTCGAGTTTCGCGAGCTCCACCGCAGCCCGGGTCTCGATCTCATCGAGGACGCTCTCCAGCGCCGGGTCCCCGGTGGCCTCCCGCTGCTCCGCCAGCGTCGTCGACAGGGCCCGGATCTGGGCCGGAGTGAGGGCTCCATCGATGAGGGCCACCTTGAGGTCATCCAGGACGTCCAGAAGGCGCCCCGCCCTGCGCATTGAGCGTCGCCGGCCTTCGAGCGGTCCGCCCACATCCTGGAGCGCCAGAAGGGCGTCGACACCCATGACCCCGCCCAGTCCGGCCGTCGGTGCGGCCGGAGCGGCCCTGTCCGAGGCGCCAAGCTGAGGCAGGCTGAATCCAGCGCCCGCGCTCCCCGCCCGCCGGGCGGATGGTGCGCCGCCGGACACGCCGTTTGGTCCTGTCACCTTCATGTGGCGACCATACATCGTCGGGGCTTGAGGTATGGTTAATACCGGGCAATTTCTGCACTAGGCGCCAACGAAGCCAGGGGCTGCGCCACACCAGCATTGACTCATTTAAGTTTTTTCCCGGCCCGGACTGGCATGACCCTCGCAGGGCGGAGGCGAGTTCCATTGTCCGGAAGGCGACCTCATGTTCCGACGCAGTCGCGCAATCTGCCTGGCCCTGGCCAGCGCCCTCCTCCTGGCCACGGCGGGGGGGGAAGCCCAGGCTCGCTCCCGGATCAAGGACATTGTCGAGTTCGAGGGCGTCCGCGACAACATGCTGGTGGGCTACGGCCTGGTTGTCGGCCTGAACGGCACGGGCGACTCGCTCAGGAACGCCCCCTTCACCCGCCAGAGCCTCGAGGCCATGCTCGAGCGGCTCGGGGTCAACATCCGCGAGACCAATCTCAACACCAAGAATGTTGCAGCCGTCATGGTGACGGCGCGGCTCCCACCCTTCACCACCGCTGGCGCGCCCATCGACGCGACGGTCTCGGCCATGGGCGACGCCAAGAGCCTCCTGGGCGGTACGCTTCTGGTCACGCCCCTCATGGGCGCCAATGGCGAAGCCTATGCAGTCGCCCAGGGCACCGTGCAGACCGGCTCGGTCTCTGCCGGCGGCGCCTCAGGCAGCTCGGTGACCAAGGGCGTGCCGACGGCGGGACGGATTGCCGGCGGCGCCATCGTCGAGCGTGAACTGGGCTTCCAGCTGGCCTCCATGCCGCAGATGCGGATGGCCCTGCGCAATCCCGACTTCACGACGGCCCGGCGGGTCGCCGAGGCGATCAACAGCGTCTATCCGGGCGCGGCCTTCGTCGAGAACCCCACCATCATCACCATGCGGCCGCCGGTCGGGGTGAACATGGTCGCCATGATCTCTCGCATCGAGAACCTTCCGGTCGATACGGACGAGCCCGCCAAGGTGGTGATCGACGAGGTCGCCGGCGTCATCGTCATGGGCGACAATGTGCGCATCTCAACCGTGGCCATCGCCCAGGGCAACCTGACCATCCGGGTGCAGGAGACTCCGGCGGTCAGCCAGCCCAACGCCTTCGCCCAAGGCCAGACCACGGTCACGCCCCAGTCCACCGTGGACGTGGAGGAAGAGAAGGGGCGGCAGCTCGTCCTGCTGAGGAACGGCGCCTCACTGTCCAGTCTCGTCGCCGGGCTCAACACACTCGGGGTGACGCCGCGGGACATGATTTCCATCCTGCAGGCCATCAAGGCCGCAGGCGCTCTCCAGGCCGACATCGAGGTGATGTGATGACCAGCGCCGTAACGCCCGGGGTCGTCCCCTCTCCCCTGGCCACCCCTGCCGAGACGGTCCAGAGGCGCCGTATCGCCGAAGCCGCCCAGAACTTCGAGACCTCCTTCCTGTCGGTCATGATCGGACAGATGTTCACGGGTCTCGACACGAATGGGGCCTTCTCAGGTGGATCCGGGGAGGCGGCCTTCCGGTCCTTCCTCACAGACGCCGTGGCCCGGCAGATCACACAGTCTGGCGGCGTCGGGCTGTCCGCCCCTGTCCAGGCGGAAATGCTCAAGCTTCAGGGGCTCAGCTAGGAGAATGACCATGGCCTTGTCTGCAGACACCGCCGGCGAACGCGTCAACCAGATGATCGCCCTGACGGAACGACTCACCGAACTGATCGCAGCGGAGGCTCAGGCCTTCGAGTCCAACCGACCACAGGACGCCGCGGCGCTGGTTGACGAGACCTCTCGCCTCGCGAACATCTACCGCCACGAGTCCGCGAGGATCCGCTCCGACCCGGACCTGATCGCCCCCGCCGCCCCTGAGGATCGTACCCGGCTGGTCCGGGCCACCGAGGCGTTTGATGCGGTCCTTGCGCGGCAGGGACGCGCCCTGGAGGCGGCTCGGGCGGTTACCGAGGGCCTCGTCCAGGCCATCGCCAACGAGGTGGCGGCCCAGCGCTCCCGCGGGGTCGGCTACGGCCCTGGCGCCCAGGCGCATGTGATGAACCTGGCCACCTCGATCACCCTCAACCAGAGAGCCTGACAGGGACGGGAGCCCCGTCCAGGGGACTTGGCCTTCGCGGCGGCTGCAGGCAGGGTGAGCTTCCACCGGGAGTTTGAAC
>Ga0315902_10001387_pt1 | contig 38827 bp, 36 predicted proteins | sample LakEriMetagenome_9_FD_203523 | JGI IMG/M metagenome (GOLD analysis project Ga0315902, IMG submission 203523) | Freshwater fungal communities from buoy surface, Lake Erie, Ohio, United States - Buoy 12 MA117 | ecosystem: Environmental > Aquatic > Freshwater > Lake > Lake biofilm | place: USA...
ACATACGGCTTGCCGGTCCCTGTCGACACGTTCAACACTGCCTCCGTCACGCCTTCGCGCACGACGAAGGTCAACTGTCGGTCAAGGTCGACCTCGACCACGTCTTTGTCAAGACCTTTTTCTTCGCTGCGCGAAAGCGGACGCTCGGCATGAAGAATCGCATCAGCCGTCGCTTCATCGACACTCCCCGTCACCGGAAGTTCAGTGAACTTCTGGAATGCCATCACGGCCTGACGCGTCGTGAAGTCATACGTGCCGTCGGCGGCTTTCAGCCAGTAACCCAGGCTCAACAAACGCACTTGCACCACCTGTGTCGCCGGACCCGAAGTCATTCGCACCGACATCACCGGCAGCGGGAAGGGCGATGTACGGAACAAGTTCAGCGGAACCTCACGACGAATCGGCGCGGCCGACGACGGCGATGACACAAACCCAACCGCGGCGCCCAACAGCCCGCAGGCAACCAACCACCGCAACGTCTTCATCGTTGAAGTGAAGTTACCGACACTCAACGCATCGACAGTGGCAATTCACACCAAATGGTCAGGCTGTACTTCACACCACCGCGAATCGGCAAAGACTCGTGAGGGTGCGTCACCAAACTTGGCCACGCCAAGATCTCACCAACAGCCAAACCCGCGTTCGAGACACCCTGACGCGGGAAGTCCAATTCAGCGCCTTCGTAGTCGTCATTCAACTTCACGCTCATCGACACCTGTGCCACGTCGTGGTGAATGCGCAACGACTCTTGGCCACCCACCTCGTACTTGATGATGAAAGCGTCGTTGATGCCGTGGTAGTCGATGTACTGCCACTCGGTTTGCAACTGCGGCCACACCTGCATACCGATGTGGTTCTGCATGGCCTCGAACACAACAGGGCTCATTCGTGCAATCGACAATTCCACCCCCGGCACCGGGTCACCCGGATCGGGCTCGAAGGCACCCGTCGCCTCGGCCGCATCGATCAACGCCCGGCAATACGCAGGGGTGAGAAACGGCATCGCATACATCTCGTCGGCGACGCGCCACATGCCTTCTCGGGCATCAACGCCAGATGCGTAATCAAAGAAGTCGCGCAGTGAACTCACCGCGCCATGTTGCCACCCACAAACGAAAAGGGCGGGGCACCCGCAGGTGCCCCGCCCCTTCCAAAGGGGGAATTAATCAGTTCTGAACTTCGAGCGGAAGGAGTGGCTTGTCCACGATGTGGATTACGCCATTCGACGCCTCGACGTCAGCGGTCACGACGTTGGCGACCGATGCACCGATGGTCAGCGACACAGCGCCATCCTTCGACGAAACGGTTGCCTTCTCGCCGCTGACGAGTTCAACTTCCTGGCCGTCGAGGGCTGCGGTGTCCGCTGCCATGACCTTGCCGCCGTACACGTGGGTCAGCAGGACCTTCTTCAACAGCTCGATGTCGCTCGTCATCTGGGCCGAGAAGCCGGCCATGTCGGTGCCAAGCTCGGTGGCCAGCGCCTCGAAAGCGGCGTTGGTCGGTGCGAACACCGTGAACGGGCCTTCGCCCGACAGGGTCTCAACCAGCTCGGCCGCGGTCAACAGCTCAACCAGTGTGCTGAAGTCGGGGTTGCCAACGGCAATGTCGACGATCGACTGTGCAGCGGCCTCTTCGGTAGCGGCGGCATCGCCTTCGGCGGCCGTCGTGTCCTCGGTCATTGCGGTGGTGTCTGCGGTCGCCTCGGCGGCAGCAGTGGTGTCTTCGGTGCTCGTGGAATCGTCGTCACCGCAGGCGGTGGCAACGAGGCCCAGCGAGGCAATCGCACCGAGTGCGATCAGCTTGCGGGAAATACGCATTGGGGGTTCTCCTTGGGATGGGGGTGGTGGTACCAGCCGTAGCCAGTGAGAAGAGTTTAGTGCTAAATCCCCAATGGGTCGGATCAAGCCCCCTGAAAAATGTCCTCAATTGGGCATTCCACCCCGATTTCACGGTTCGAAAGGGTCATTTCAAGGGCTTTCCGCAAGGAAGCCGGCGTTCGGCCACCGGCCACCCAGTCGGCCAGCGTGACCGCCCCATGCCGCTTCGCCAACCTCTCACCGTCGGGCCCCACCACCAACCCCACGTGGATGTATTCCAACGGGCGGAAACCCAGCAGCGACCCCAAGTACCTCTGGCTGAGGGTGACGGGCGCCAAGTCGATACCCCGCACCACCTGCGTCACGCCCTGAATGTCGTCGTCCACCACCACGGCCAGGTTGTACGCAGGCACCCCGTCGTTGCGCTGCAGCACGATGTCGTCAACCTCGCCCAACACCCGAACCTCGTCATCCACCCTCAACCGCACCGCCGGCTCCCGGTGACGCCGCCGCTCAACCCTCTCGGCTTCGCTCAGATTTCGACACGTGCCCGGATACCGCGGCACCTCACCATGCGGCGCAGCAGCTGCCTCGCGAATCTCGCGGCGTGTGCAGAAGCACTCGTACGTCAACCCCCGCTCAACCAGCCCACTCAGATAGTCGGCATAAATCGCAAAGCGGTCACTCTGAAACACCACCGGCCCCGCCGACTCAATACCGATCGCAGCCAGATCCCTCAGTTGCCCTTCGGCCAATTCGCGCGACGACGTCACGCGATCCAAATCCTCCATACGAATCACCATGCCATCAGTGGCAAACATCTGCGCCGCAACCGCCGTACGCAGATTCCCCAGATGCAACACACCCGTGGGTGACGGCGCGAAGCGGCCAAACCGTCGCTCGGTCATCGACGGCGCAGTCTCCGCAAGACCTTGCGAACAAGCCCCCCAATGCCATCGCGGCGAATCACCGACCGCACCCTGCGCACGATCGCAGGTCCCGTCGCGGCACCTTCGGAAACATCCTCCAACAATTGTGCAAACCGTTGTGCCGAAGCTTCCCAAGTGAAACGTTCGTCGACGAATCGCTGACAGCGCCGTGCCGCAGCAGCCAATGCGTCGCGATCTTCAATCCAATGCCTGATCAACACTTCGGCTTCTCCGAGTGATCCGACAACATAAGGCGTCGTCTCAGGGTGCGCACCAACATCGAATGCCATCGCGGCACAGCCCGAGTGCTGCGCTTCGACAAGCGGCAGGTTGAACCCTTCCCACCGGCTCGCCGTGAAAAACACATCGATATCACCAAAGAATCGGGCCCGCTCCTCATCCGTCGCATTCAGAGCCACCGACATCCCGGCCTGCTCGAAAGCCCTGGCATCGGCCGCGGTACCCCGACCCATCACCACAAACTCAATGCGGTCATCCCCGGCGAATCGCCGAGCAAGTTCAATCAACAAATCGTTGCCTTTGTATTCAGCCTCCAGCGCCCCCAGCCGAGCCAGAAACCCCACCTTCACCGGCCCAGTTCGCGCCGTGCGATCAGCATGAACAACCCCTACATGATCGGCACCGTTCGGAGTCACCTTTGCCGACAGCCACCCAATGTCGTGTCGCAAGAAGTGCGAGATCGTCCACACATCCGACACCTTCGGATACACCTCGCGAATCTTGTGTTCCTTCACCTCGGCCCGGCTCGCAGCCTCGGCCGTGAAGAACTCGGGCGTCGGGTCACCGTGTTCAAAGCACACCGTGGCTACCTCACCCGCCAATTCAGGCAAGATCTCGAAATACGGCGAGGTCTGGGCGATCACCACGTCAATGCGTTCCCTCGCGCAATACGCCAGAACTTCCTGCGCATCGGCCGGCATGTACACGCGACGAAATTCTCCTCCGTCGGAATCCGAGTCCAAATATCCGATGTGCAGATCCCACCCGTCCCTCGACAGTCGCTTCTGAAGTTCCTCAGCGACCACGGACACGCCGTAGCCCCGCAACATGAAGCAACTCAGCAACAGTGCCCGGCGCTGTTTCATAACGTCTCGATGTACGACGACCACCGCCGAACAAACCGCTGGCGGTCATGCCAATTTTCTTCACCCTTTGGTCGGGTTGCGTTCTCCAAATGAACCAGCGGCCCCGCATCCACCACGCGGCAGCCCACCCCCAGCCTGTGCGCCTTCAGGCACAGGTCAATGTCCTGACACTCGGCTGCATAGGCCTCGTCGAAGCCACCGATGCGATCGAACAACTTCGAGTCAATCATCAGAAATGCACCTGTCACCGCCGGCCGTAGCGCTTCGTCACCCATTGAATGCGTGGCGGGCATGCCGGCACCCGGGTGAAACGACAATCCCCACAAGCGCTCGTCGCGAAGAAAATCAACGCCGCGATGCTGCACGCGCCCGTCGTCAAAATCCAGTGCTACCGACACCACATCACCTGACCGCACATGGGCTTCATAGGCAACTCGCAGACTGCCCGGGTTTCGAGTCAACAACACGTCGTTGTTCATGAACAGCGTCGTCTCATGTCGTACGTGGGAAAACAACTCGTTGTTGTTGATCGAGAACTGGTACTCCAATCCAGAGATCACATTCACCCCAGCATCAGCCGCTTCTGTCATCAACCTCAACGTCAGGGGATCTGTGGACCCCGTATCGCCCACAATCAGCTCAAGGCCAACGTACATCTCGTCGAATGCAGGCTTCGCCGCAACAAAGCCGTTGATGACCGACTCAAGCAGCTGCGGCGCATCGCGATTCAGGACGACAACCGAAAGCCCCGGTGAATAGTCGCGAGCCCCACCCCGATGCTGCTCCACCGATATCTCGCGGGCCCGCGCAAAGTTGGATTCGCTTGCATACGGGTCGAGACGTCGGTCAAGACCGGCAAAGCGCGCCATGGCAAAATTGTGACACATGGCGACAAAACCACCCCTTCGCCAACTCGACCGTCGCGGTCGCATGGCGCAGATTCTCGAGCGCGACGGCTACGAATGCATCTGGTGTCGCCGGCCGATCGAGGTGGGTCTGAATCGTGCCACGACGGAACATCTCATTCCGCGCGTCAAGGGCGGTCCCTCATGGATCGAGAACGAGGTTGCTGCATGCCGGGGATGCAACGGAAGGCGCGGCCATACTTCAGCTGCCGAGTGGCTTGACGAATGCGAACGTCTTGGCACCAATCCAAATCGACAGGCAGTGATCCACGCCCTCGACGCACTTCGCGACAGGGTCACCGCGCAGGGCGGCAACCGTCGAATGCGGCCCCACTTGGACCGCCAATTGCGGCGGCTGCTGCGCTAGTTCTTCGCTGCCTTGCGTGCGCGACGACGCTCAAAAAGCGGCGAGTACTTCACAATGCACACAATCGCGCGCACGCCGTCTTTCCAGCCGATCTTCTTGCCCTCTTCGTACGTACGCCCGTCGTAGGCAATGCCCACCTCGTATACACGCCAACGACCCGAGGCAACCTTGCCTGTCAGTTCGGGCTCGATACCAAAGCGATTCTCTTTCAGGTCAATCGACTGAATCACTTCCCTGCGGAAGCACTTGTAGCAAGTCTCCATGTCTGTCAGGTTCAAGTTGGTGAACATGTTCGACAGCAGTGTCAGGAACTTGTTGCCCACCATGTGCCAGAAGTACACAACGCGGTGCGGTTCCCCACCTGCAAACCGCGAACCGAACACCACATCCGCCTTGCCAGCCACCAATGGGCGGATGATTTTGTCGTAGTCGGTCGGCTCGTATTCCAAATCGGCGTCTTGAACAATGACGTAATCCGCCGATGCCGCCTGGAACCCGGTCTTCAGGGCCGAACCCTTTCCACCATTCTGCGGCTGCAGAATCACGCGAACGCGCGGATCAGTCATCTTCGCCAGAATGTCGCGGGTTCCATCCGTTGACCCGTCGTCAACGATGATCAATTCCTGCACCCATGGGCTTTCCAAGACGGCAGCAACGCATTCTTCAACCGTCTCGAGTTCGTTGTAACACGGCATCACAACGGAGAGACAGCGATAAGGACTGATTTCGTTCATTGCTCGAAATGTTAGTCAATCAACCGACTTGAACCACTCGATAGTTCTTTGCAGGCCTACTCGAAGATCGACTTTGGGAGACCAACCCAACGACGTTCGGGCCTTCGTGATGTCGGGACACCGTTGCATTGGATCATCGACTGGAAGGGGCAAGAACTCCAACCTGCTGGAGGTGCCCGTCAATTCGACCACCAGTTCTGCGAGTTCGATCATCGTGAATTCAACGGGGTTTCCGATGTTGATTGGACCTGCTTCGTTTGAGTCCAACAGACGAAGAATTCCATCAACCTCGTCATCGACGTAGCAAAACGATCTTGTCTGAGTCCCATCGCCGTAGATCGTGATTGGGTCTCCTGCTAGCGCTTGGCAAATGAAATTTGAGACAACTCGGCCATCGTGCCGGTCCAGTCTTGGACCATAAGTGTTGAAGATTCGTACGATTCCGACGTTCGTCTTCATTTCGTGTTGGTACGCCATGCACAACGCTTCTGCGTAACGCTTCGCCTCGTCGTAACACGACCGCGGTCCTATCGGGTTCACGGAACCTCGGTAGGTCTCGACCTGTGGATGCACTTCGGGATCTCCGTACACCTCACTTGTCGAAGCCATGATGAAACGGGCGTCATGGTCCGTTGCCAATTTCAACGCATTGTCTGTGCCTTGGCTCCCCGTGCGAAGCGTGTGTAATTGCTGAGCGAAATACCGCGGCGGCGATGCCAGGCTTGCGAAATTCAAGACTGCGTCAATATGTCCGGTAACAGGAATCGCTTTCGTGATGTCGGCTTCGACAAACTCGAAACGCGAATGATTCGACAGATGGGAGATATTTCGAAAAGAGCCGCTTGAAAAGTCGTCGACACCGACAACAGAGTCTCCGCGTTCTATCAGTCGGTCACAAAGATGAGAGCCAAGGAAGCCGGCAGCCCCAAGAACAGCGACTCGGCCCATCAGCGCCCAACGCCCTGGTAGGTAAAACCTGCCGTGCGCCAAGCGGATCGGTCGAGAAGATTTCGAGTGTCCACAACATGACGAGACGCCACATGATGAATCACGTCACTTGGGTCAACCCACCGAAAGTTTTCCCACTCAGTCAGGATCGCAAGAACATCCGATTTTTCGCACGCCGCAATCTCGGAATCACAGACAACAACTGCTGGGTACCCGCGCAGACTTTTCGCGACTGTTGGATCGTACGCACGAATACTGTGGCCCTTCGCGATGAGGCGATCGATAATTTCAAGCGACGGAGAATCTCGTAGATCATCAGTCAAAGCCTTGAATGTCAAACCCCAGACAGCAACCGTGCCTCCTTCGCCGGCAGCCTGCGAAATCCGGGACGCCATTCGGTCGAATTGCTGAAGGTTGACCTCGACCACACCCTGCAAAAGGTCAAACCGATAATCCGCTCTCTCAGCGATCTTCAGCAGGGCAAGAGTGTCCTTGGGAAAGCAACTTCCTCCCCATCCTGGTCCAGGTCGTAGAAACTCGTTGCCGATTCGACGGTCGTAGCCGATGCCGCGCATGACATCTCGCACGTCTGCCCCAACACCTTCACAAATTGCTGCGATTGCGTTGACGAAGGAAATCTTCGTCGCAAGAAATGCGTTTGCGGCGTACTTGATTGTTTCTGCAGACGAGGCATCTGTCACGACGACTGGTGCATTGATATTTTCGTAGAGGGCCGCAACGCGAAGTGCCGCCGTCTGATCATCAGCGCCAACGACGACCCGATCGGGGTGCAGAAAATCATGAACTGCGCTCCCTTCGCGAAGAAACTCCGGGTTCGACACGACACGAACATCAGGCCGCTTCATTACGCGCTCAACGACGCGCGTTGATCCGACGGGAACTGTCGACTTATTGATCACGACCGACTCGTGCGGCATCACTGGCGCCAATTCTTTGGCCGCCTGTTCGACGTATCGCAAGTCGGCTTGGCCATCTTCACCTTCCGGCGTGGGTACACAGAGAAAGGCAAATTCGCAATCTTTGGCCGCGTGTGCGGCACCCAAGACAAACTCCAGGTTTCCGGAGGCCAAACCGTTCTTCACCAATTCAGAGAGGCCGTCCTCTACGATCGGTATCTCTCCAGCGCGAAGCATGTTGACCTTGGCTTCGTCGATGTCTGCACAAACAACTTTGTGGCCGAGATGCGCGAGACAAACTCCGGTTGTCAACCCTACGTATCCGGTTCCGATTACTGCGATTCTGGCCACGCCTTCAGGTTATTGCCTGGGCCCTCCGCAGGAAGCGGTTTTCAAGTTCCCGACAGCAGCGAAGTCGTTAGACTCGAGCGAAGTGTCCGAGGTCGCTATCTCCGTTGATCATGTTTGGAAGAACTTCCGGCTGTACCACGAACGGAACCGCTACATAAAGGCCGCTGTGCTACGAGGTCGTCGAGCGCGATATGAAGAGTTTTGGGCCCTCAAAGGCGTTTCCTTTGAAGTTCGTCACGGGGCCACACTCGGCATCATCGGATCCAATGGAAGCGGCAAGAGCACTTTGCTCAAGTGTCTCGCCGGAATCTTGTATGCAAACAAGGGAGCAGTCTCAGTACACGGTCGGCTTGCCGCCTTGTTGGAGCTTGGCGCTGGATTTCACCCCGAACTGACGGGGAGAGAGAACGTCTACCTCAATGGTGCAATTCTCGGCATGTCTAGACGCGACCTCGAGACAAGATTCGATGACATTGTCCAATTTTCGGGACTTGAGCGATTCATCGATACGCCCGTCAAGAACTTCTCCTCTGGAATGACCGTCCGCCTTGGATTTGCAATTGCGGCCCACGTCGACCCCGAAATTCTGTTGATCGACGAAGTTCTCAGCGTAGGAGACCAAGCTTTCCAACGGAAGAGTGCAGAAAAAATTGAAGAGTTTCGCCGCGAGGGTCGCACCATCGTCTTCGTGAGCCACGGCCTCAGTCAGGTTCAGCAGCTCTGCAAGGAAATTGTCTGGCTCGAAAAAGGTGACGTTCGCGACATTGGGGACGCTGCTTCGATCATTGCCGCGTACAACGGCGAGTCGTACGGTCAAGAATCGCTTACGAGTACAGAGCAGGGCCGGCGGTGGGGTAATGGTCGTGCGCACATCATGAATGTTGAGTTGAGAAAACGCGACGGGAGCCCGAGTTCACGATTTGCGGTTGACGATCCGCTGAGCGTGGATATTGGCTTTGAGAGTCACAGTCCAATCGAAGACCTCGTCGTCTACGTCAAAATCTCAACCACCGACGGACATGAAATTTGGTCGGCGAGCACACGCTCGGCCGCGGTCGTAATTCCTTGGTCTCGCGGCCAAGGCCACATCAGTCTCGATATCGACAGTTTGCCGTTACTTGATGGCTCGTACTCCGTCACTGTTGCTTTACGAAATGGTCGTGAGGTAGTGGAGTTTGATCATTGGGAAGATGCTCGACGTTTTGATGTTCACCAAACAGGACGCTTTGACTCGGGTGTCGTCGCACTCAACTCGGTCTGGAACGTTCGGTAGTTGGTTCAGAGCTCTTCGGCAATCCGACGATCAAGCCGCCGAAATACAAAAAGACCGGCTGCAAGCATTCCAAAAGCGACCGCCGGAAGATAAAGGAACGTGCTCAAAGGCGGCGAGCCACCGTCATAGAGCGTGTGCCGAAATCCGCGAGTGATGACCGCCATTGGGTTCCACTTCAATACCGCTGAGATGGCATCTGGAACCTTGTCTTTGATTGCATCGGCCGTGTAGATCACCGGTGTCATGAAGAAGTAGATCTGCGTTACAACTTGCCAAAGGTATGGAAGGTCGCGGAAATAGACAGTCGTCGGAGCCAAGATGAATCCGATGCCCGTGGCGAACAGGCAATTCATCACAATAAGGAAGAGTGTCGTCGGTAGGTGTGGCAACACATTCACCCCGAACGCAAGCATCATGACATTGAGAACAAGCATCTCAATCGAATGCTGAATCAAACAAAACAGGGACTGAGAGAGCACGAGTGCCTCTCTCGGGAACGCCACTTTTCGAACGAGGCCCGCATTGCTCGACAGAGCGATCAAACCTTGCCCGGTCGTAAGGGTGAAAAAGCCCCAAGGAAGCACACCCGTCAGCAAATAAAGCGCAAAATTCTGCAGACCAGACGGTGTCCCAAGGGGTGCCGTAGCGCCAAGAACCACTCCAAAGACAAATCCATACGTCAACACGACGGTCAAAGGGTTCAAGAGCGACCAAGTCCAACCCAAGAACGATCGGCGATATTTGGCGCGGAGTTCTCGGAGGCAAAGGTTCCAAACCAGTTCGCGCGACGCGGTGACACGACGCACTTGATTTAGCAACACCACGCTCAAACTCTAACCCCCAAAGTTGCGTAGCATTGAGCATCGTGGCGCCCAAAATCCGAGTGATCCTCTTGAACTACGACGGAGGAGAGGTCACAACGCGATGCCTTGATGCATTGGGGGCGCTCAACTACCCCGAAGAAGACCTCGAAATTGTGATGGTCGACAATGCCTCAATTGATGGGCTCGTATGGCGGGTTCGTCGCGACTATCCCAAGGTTCGCGTAATCGAGAATCTAACCAACGAAGGTTTTGCCCGCGGCAACAACCAGGCAATGGTTGATCTTGCGGGAATTGATGCGGTAGCACTCATCAATAACGACTGCATCCCTCATCCAGATTGGCTCCTGCACCTTGCCGACCGCATGTTCTCTGATGAGAAGACAGGGGCGACATGTTCCAAGATGTTGTTCAACAAGCAGGTATGGGGCATCGAGTTCGCGAATGTCAACGAACCGATCTGTATTTCGAATATTCGTATCAACGGAAAAGACAGTCTCCCATTCGTTCAATTTGATGAGCGCTTTGACCAATCTGGTTTGGGTGCTGGATCTCCCACCCCTCAGCATTGGATGACTCAAAGCGCGAGCTTCTGGATCGATAGCTCTCAATTTGACGACGTGAGCTTGGAAATCTCAGTGCTTCTTCACGGAAGCGTTGAGACGGAAGTAGTAGCCACTACCCAAGATGGATCCGGTGCAATTCGAATCTCTCCCGAACCAAAGTGGCACCAATTCACACTCACGAAAAAGTCACGTGTCATCAACAATGCGGGTGGCGGCGTATTCCCGGGACTCTTCGGCGGAGACTTGGGATTCAAAGAGCTTGACATGGGTCAACGTGAAGCCGAGCAAGATGTCTTCGCCTTCTGTGGCGGTGCCGTTCTTTTGCGACGTGAATTTCTGGAAGATGTCGGCGTTTTCGATAGCTCATACTTTCTTTACTATGAAGACTTTGATCTCTCCTGGAGGGGTAAACGCCGAGGTTGGACTTATCGATATGTCCCGCAATCCGTTGTCCTTCACGAGCATGCCTTCTCAAGTGGTGCCGGCAGTCCTTTCTTTCGCTTCTGGGTTGACAGGAATCGCCGACTGACTCTTGTTAAGAATGCACCGTTTAGGGCGGCCTTGAAAGCAACGGCAGGGGCTGTCATCTGGGGCCTGAGAGACTGCATCCAGATGATCCTTCGGGCTCGCGCAGGAAAGAATTCGATTCCCAAATCGGCTGTCAAGCACCGCCTCCGACAACTTGCGTCTTTCCTCAAGGCACTTCCCTCAGCCGTAGCTTTTCGATACTCATCTTCACGCCACGCGGTGGTCCGACGGCGATTTGTGAACGATTGGATTACGCGGCGATAGCCCATCAACCGGCAGTCACCCCTATTTCGATAGCGTTACAACCATGAGTTTTCGTGTTTCGCCTGATGCGAAAGAAGCCCTTGACGGTCTTGGTCAGTCAATAGCGGCGAACGCCGAACTTTTGCGCCACCTTTGCCACCTTGTTGAGCGGATCGGGCCGAGACTCGAACTCATCGACAAAATTGGGCCGAGACTCGAACTCATCGACAAAATCGCCCAGCAGGCACAACTACTCGAACAACTCGGGCCAAGACTCGAACTCATCGACAAAATCGCCCAGCAGGCACAACTACTCGAACAACTCGGGCCAAGACTCGAACTCATCGACGATCTCCACAATCGATTAAGCGACATCATCGATCTCTCGCACGCGGCGCATGCGGTCGTGCAAAGACTGAATGACATCCAGACTGTCTCCGAAGCGGCCTCAGTTATCTTGTCGAAATACATGGAGCAAAACCACCTCGTCAGCGAATCCGTAAGGATTGACGTGGAGACAATTCAAGCCTTGGTGACATCGCTGCAGGTGCAATTGAACCGACTGCAAGAAAGTTCTGCGAACACCGCGTCATAGGATGAGTTACCGTTTACTCGTTGACGTTCAGTGTCTTCAGACCGCGGATTTCGAGCGCGGCATTCCACGCTGGACGGTGAATTTCCTCAATGCTTTTGGGCAATTGAACCCGGGCGTGACGACCGCTCTCTTCAATCCCGATCTGGATCACACCGAAGCGCTCGACTTCCTCCGTCAACGGCTGGCTGTGTCCTCGAATGAACCGAGTTCTCTGGCTCAGTTAAATGGACATCGGTTGGTTTATCTGACGATGTCAATCTATGAGCCAGTCCGACCACTGGATCGATTGCTTCCTGCGTACGTGGCCGCTTCCGACATTCCGGTCACCGCGGTGATACACGACTTTGTACCGCATCTCTTCCCGGATCTGTACTCATATTCAAATCTTGATCGCAGATTGAACCAAGCGAGGGAGTCCCTCTTCAGGGGAGCGGATGCGTTGCTATGCAACTCGAAAAGCACTGCACGTGACGCTGTTGCGTGCTTGGGTGCAAGCCCAAAAACTGTGCACGTAGTCGGCTCAGGCATTGACGAAAGATTCCACCCCGGATCGGTACCCTCCTCAAAGCTTGGAGAGCTTGGGGTCGACCGCGACTTCATCATGGCAGTCGGTCGATCAGACCCCCGCAAGCAGACCGTTAAGTTGATTGAGGCTTACGCTGAGCTTCCAAAGGACTTACGAGCACAGTTTTGTCTGGTAATCGCTTGTCGCGTCGATGACCACACCCGAGCCGTTTGGAACACGAAAGCGGAGCAGCTTGGGCTCACACCCGGCGATCTCATCATTACGGGCTTCGTCACTGACGAGATGCTCATTGCGCTGTATCGCTCAACGGCTCTGTTCATCGAATCTTCCCTCTACGAGGGTTTCGGCTTTCCGGCCGCCGAAGCAGCGGCCTGCGGCGCTGTCGCTTTAACTACCAGCGGCTCGTCGCTACCCGAGGTCCTTGATGACCCAGCAGCGGTCTTCAGCTCTTCGGATCCTACGTCTTGGTCTGAGTTGATTGAAGTTGCGCTGACTGACAAGGACTTTCGGGCCCAACGTCTCGCTCGCAATCGAGATATCGCCACGCGACACGACTGGAGACTCGTCGCGCTAAGGGCAGACGCCATTTTTGAGAAAGTCGCCCGGGGTATCCACAACCGCTAGAAGCACCGGCTGCGGCCTTCGCTGGGCAGTAGGTTTTGAATGTGAGCAGCGGTTCAGCGGGTGTGTTTAATCGATTCTGGTCCACCATGGGTGGCGGAGAGCAGCTCGCTTCGGCGTATGCACTTGCCCTAGCTTCTTCTTTCTCGGTGGAACTCATCACCACCTCTCCATTTGACCTCGAGCTGCTGGCCCGGCGGCTGGGTAAGCCTGAATTGGCGCACTTGTCCGTCCGATTGATTGGGGACTCTCCCACCGCCGCCACTGAAATTTCGGCTGAATACGACTTATTCCTCAATCACTCTTTCACGAGTGAAGACGTCAATCTCTCAAAGTTTGGCGTCTACGTCTGCATGTTTCCACAATCTTTCCGAAGGCCAACGGCCGATGATTTACTTCGTCGTTTCAACGTCCAGGCTCCGGTGAGCACTGAAGTGTCACCTTTCGGGGACTCCCTTTGGATACCCCCGCTCGAAGCGCTTCAAGTACGGGCTTCGAACGACGAAGTTCTTACGTTCGTAGTCGACGGTGCTTTAGGTGAAATCGACTTGGTCGACAGCAATGGCGGCGTCATAGCCACACGCGTCCTCGGAGCCGCGCAGCGTGAGTTCGTTACATTGCCGGTTCCACACGGTGAATTCACTCTCGTCAACCGGAGCGAAAGCTGTACGCTGCACATCCTTTCGCCCCGCCTAGGTGACGGTATGCGCGTCTACATCGAAGGCGGCTCGGTCAACGAACAAGGTGCTCCCGCCTTCATCAAGAGCTACGACCTCACGCTCTCCATCTCGCAGTTCACCGAGTCGTTCGTACGCGAGCGATGGGGAATCTCAGGTGTCGTCCACTATCCACCTGTCAGCCTTCGCCCAGTCGCTCCCACTAAGGAAAACGTGATTCTTTCAGTCGGGCGATTCTTCGCAGAGGACGTTGGTCATTGCAAACAGCAACTCCGAATGGTTCATGCTTTCCGACGTATGGTGGACGACGGTCTGGATGGCTGGCGTCTCTCTCTCGTTGGTGGGTGCGACCAGCAATACAAGGATTACGCCTTGGAAGTTCGGCGTGCAGCCCACGGCTATCCAATTGATGTCTATTTGAATGCCGACCTAGAGAAGCTGGATGAAGAGTTTTCGCGTGCTTCGATCTATTGGCACGCCACCGGCTTGGGGACTGACATCAACGAACATCCCGATCGTGCAGAACACTTTGGCATCGCACCAATCGAAGCCATGTCCACTGGAGCAATACCTATCGTCTTTGACTTTGGCGGACCACGCGAGATCGTCTCAAGTGAAGACTCTGGTTTCACTTTCGACTCAGTTCACTCTCTGATTGAGAGAACGCTGAAAGTGATTCAGTTGCCTGTCAACGAACGCATTTCCTTGAGCGAGTCCGCGATCTCACGAGCGTCATTTTTTTCGCTTGATCGTTACCTGTCGGAATTTGACGAAATCCTGAAACGTGCAAGTTCTTGACAACAGCTGAGGTTTGTTTATGAGCGTGAAGATGAATTCTCGACGGCTCGCGCGCGAATATGCGCTCGTTGTCATCGCATGGCTTTGGACTTCCTGGCCGCTCCTTCGCCCCGGGTCTCATGTATTTGGCTTCGATACTTACGCGTACACTGCGCCAAACCTCAGTCGAACTTTTGAGTCGTGGCGAGGTTTGAAGATTCCTTTGTGGGAACAAGGGTTTTTTGGTGGCGTTCCATTTCTCGGACGCCTTGGCGCTCAAGGCTTCTACTTCATCAACGTTCCGTTTGCTCTTCTTCCCGTTGACACTGCACTGGAACTGCTCACTGCATTCCACTTGCTTGTTCTGGCAATCGGAACGATGGCGTGGGTAACAAATGGTCTCCATCGCTCTTCTCTTGCAGGTGCTGTAGCAAGCATCTCGGTCCTGGGATCTTCATTTGTGGGCGTCAAGGTGTTGTCGTTGGACCAACTTGTTGCAATCAGTTGGTGGCCTTGGACCTTGCTTGCAATTTCTTGGCTCATTCGCAATCCCAGAAACCAGCGAGCAGTTGGCTGCCTTGCACTTTGTCTCACGCTGTTGATTCTTGGCGGACATCCGCAATTCATCTATATGGGCTTTCTTCTCTTCGGGATCTATTTCTTCTTGAGTACGGGCCGCCTGATGGATTTCAAGATTTACGTCGCTTGCTTCGTGGCGGCGGCAATCGCTTTCAGTGCTTCACTTCTTCAATTGATCAGCACATACTTTTTGACGCGGTCAAGCGCGATGTCAGGCCAGCGGAGTCTTGAAGCCTTAAGAAATGCTGCGTACGTCTTACCACCGAGTCGTTCGCTGGTTGGCGTACTCGGCAGCCCTTTTAATGGAGATCCAACTGCATTAACCGGGACAGGCGAAGCCGTACTGGGCATTGGCGTTGTTGCGGTTTTTCTAGCCCTCTTGGGCTTGCGTGAAGCTTTCTCTTCCGATCGCCGTCGCGCTATCGGAATGTTCATATTGTCCGGCTTTGCGATATTGATGGCGCTCGGCCCGCGAAGCGTGGTGTTCCGCGTCCTTTATGACATTTTGCCCGGCGTCGGCAGCGCACGAGTACCCGGACGGTGGCTCGCGCTGCTTTTGATTACGTTGCCCTACTTTGCTTCGTTTGGCATTGATTACCTGAAGTCTGCAACGCGTCGAGATTGGATTTGGGCTTGTCTAGCAATCTGGATATTCGCGAATCTCTTCTTCCAAGCGGGCCGTCTCGTAAATGTTGGACTCGAGACAGCGGCTTGGTGGATCCTTGTCGGCTGTGCTTTGGGTGCACTTGGCCTCATAGGCGGTGACGCGCGCGCACGTTCAGTGCTGATCTTGAGTTCGTCATTCCTGGGAATTCAGCTGATCGGCCCTTTCAGTCAATTACCGGCGTCCGTGGCATCGTCGAGGACAACGTTCTTGCAGTCGGAGCCAGATATTTTGCGCCCAGTGCTGGAATCGGGCGGACGGGTTTTCGCCCAGACCTTCGATCGGTTTGGCGATCAGAACTACATGGTCAAGAGTTTGCGTCCCAACACCAACCTGCTTTTCGGCATCGAATCTCTTGACGGCTATGACGGAGGAATGTGGGTCCAGCAACGCTGGGTAGCATCCGTGGAGGCCCTGACATCACACCCCTTCAATTTCGATCTGACCATCAGGTCTCAATCACTGTTCCCGTTGCAGCCCGATCTATTGGCTCGATTCGGCGTGAGATGGCTCCTGCTGGAAACTGAGGTGGCCACAGCGGCGCAACTAGCCCCCAATTGGTTGGGTCCTGTGTCCAAAGACGGATCGCTGGAACTTTGGGAGAACCCGAGCTGGAAAGGGACCGCTGTCGGCTATCTGAACTCACGTATTCCCACCAAGGGAGAGTCCACCGCGGATGCATTAAGCAACATGTCAGCAAATACGGCCCTGGTGGAGGATCCGGCGTTGGTCCTTGATTGCGGTGACACCTGTCCATTGCAGCAAGTTGGCGAAAGCTACAGAACTACAGAGACCGGTGGCTACGTCTTCGAGATAGCGGCTCCGGGCATCCTCGCGATTGATCGAAGTTGGAGCAAGGACTGGGTTGTCTACCTCGACGGTCGGCGAACCTCTACTTTCCCAGTGAACGGAAACTTTCTCGGAATCAAGTTCGATGCAGGTTTTCATCGCGTTGATTATCGATTTAGTCCTCGATGGTTTCAGCCAGCACTCTTAATCTCTCTGTTTGGTCTGCTAGTCATCGCCTTGCTGATTTTGAATCGGACTAGCTCTCGCAATATTCGTATTGACGTGGATTCAAATAGGTAACTCTTGTCTTCACATCTCTGCGAGATGAGACTTCACACATTTCCTGCGTTACGCGATCAGTCGCATTTCCCTGAGCAGCTTGGAAAAGTCGAAGATTGAGGTCTTCAAGAAACGGCTCGCGCCACAGGCTCTTGTCGAGGTAGTTAGCCATGAGAGTTGGGGTCAGTGGTTTGGCTTGAACCCCTGTGTACCAAATAATTCCCGGGCCAGGACGCCTCGCCTCTTCGATTGCAGCCTCTAGTTCCACCTGGGCTTGCCTATCGCGCTCCGTCGGGATGACAACGGTGTACATCGTCGAGGCAATCACAAGTAATACAGCTACAAGAGAAAAACTCAAGATTACGGGACTCTTTCCCACGCCATGGTGTCTCGTCAGCAATGCTTCGCCATCAGACCTACTTGACAAAGCTTTCAGCACGAGTCGGGCTAGCAATGCACAAAGAAATGGAACGAGAATGACAAGTGCGGCGTACTCAAACTTTTTTGCGTAATAATTCAGGCCGTAATCACGACTCCTGCTTGGTGAAGACTCCCAAAGAAATTGGCAAACGCCGAAGATCAAAAGGGTTATGCCGACAATTGTGACATTCGGTCTTGACTTTGCTTGAGCGGCAGCAAGCGAAAGAACAACAATCGTGGTGCCCCCTACTAACCAGCTCGGTAGTGTTTGGATATGTCCAGTAGCTTGCAGCCTGCCATCAGTACTGTTGAGCGCTAACGAGGAATACGTAAGAACAAGCGCAGGTGCCAGGGCAGCTGCCCCAAGAAGCTTCTTCGATATCCCGCGTGTATCTAGGAGAGCACAAACGGTCCAGGCGATAATCGGTATAAGACTCAAAAGAGGGTACGAGCCGCTTACCAATATGGCTGCGAATCCTGCCGTAACTAATCCCCGGCGAGAACAGACCTCAAGAAGGGATCTGATTGCGATAAGGGTGCCAATTAGTGCTGCAATGAAGCTAATGCTGTGCATGAGGGCAAAGTCGTTGATGAGGCTCGGGCTAAAGAAAAGCGCTTGACTTGCGATCGCTGTTGCTGTTGCCGCTCGCGGTTTATGGAACTTGAGCAAAACGATTGATGCGGCCAGTCGGCCTACTTGGAGTACGAGCACCGCGTAGAGCGTCGACGACACAAAGGCGAATACAATCAGTGTTGTTCTCGGGTCATCTTTGAGAATTTCTTGAATCAGTCGAGATACAAGAGCAGCAAATTGGTGTGCAAAATTTGGATAGTTCTCCCATTGCGTGATGGAAGTAGCTGACATGGTCAGGTTCGGGTTGACCTCCAGCGCGCGCACCAAGCCTGAGTTTGAACTTCCATCCCAAGTATTCAATAGAAAACTCAACCCGCGGCTTCCGGTCACCAGCTGAAACACCCCAAATGTCATGAGGTACGTCGCGGGCAAGACAACGATGCCCCAAGTATTTGCTGACTCTTCGGTCGTCAAGGCCTGCCTGCGGGCTCGCTGAGATCGTGTCCACCAGAACCCAAGCAGCAGTACAACGACACCTAAATCAATCGAGATTTGGCTAAAGCTGAACAGTCCGAGCCAACCAAGCAACGAATTGGATAAGCCGGGTGCGAGGAGACACAGAAGGATCATTGTTCCTGATCCGTTGTCACGACTAGAGAGAAAAAGTAGGCCGCACGACAAAAGCGCAACGCTTGCCAACACACTGGCATCGATCATGAGCACGAACACTAGACCGAAAGATGATTCTCAAAAGGGAGTTCCGAGAATGCGCGATCCGCAGCTCTTGACAGGGGCGCCCTAAGTCATCGGCTACGAACTCAAATCCCATTTCTCGGTGGGTTCCAATTTGGTCCAGCGTCCATAAGTCGTCTGCCAAAGAGCACGGGATCCCCGCTCACGCTTATTCGCCCTACCGAACCCAAAGAGTTCGGGGCGTTGGGCAGTTTGCCATCTTGAGATTCACCGGAGAAGTGGTAGGTAACTCGATTTGGCGTCGGCTCAAGGGAGTGTCCTTCGAGTCTTACCGATTCAGCCGACCAATCAATTACACGAAGAACTACCGCTTCGGACACTTCCGGATAGTCATCACCACATAGATTTTTTGCCGTCGCCGAGAGGTGACTGAGGCCTTCTTGATCGATGAGGTTTGCTCGACCCATTTCGAGCAGGTCAATTACACAGTTACGAAAATGGGCCGAGTCACTCTCTACAACAAGCGAATCCGATTCGGAGAGAAGGTGGGAACTCGCAAAAAGGAGGTACGCCTCGTCTGGCGTGAAAGGACACGCCTCGCTCGCCCAAGAGCTCCAAATTTCGTCAAACCTACTTCGATCTGAGTCTCTTACAACAACGTCTAGAGTCACACCAACTTCGTGCCACTGAACCCCTTCAGTAACTAGATCGATTCGAAGGAGATATGTTCCGGGCATTCGGGGACCTTGCAACTCAATCGGTGCGCTAATTTCAAATTTCGGCGGAATCACTTCGGGTAGTCCGGCTCGCGCTTCGGAGAGAACCTCATGACTCTTCAGCTGAATCCATTTTGCGCCGAGCAGAAGCGGTTGCTTTCCGCGGAGGCTCAACACTGAGTCTGAAATATTCGCGAGACAGGTATCAATTACAAACGAATATCCAGCTCGAACAACGGGCTCTCCAAAGGCTTTCAATTGAATAATTCCCGAGTAGTTATCGGTTCGTGCGTCTTGTGTCCTTGTGCCTGTCGGAATCAGAATTTCGGGTTTCATCTTTGGTCTGGCGTCGGGCAACAGCGATGGAGTCATAACAAAGGCAACCGTGTCCCGATCGACATCGGAAAGTGGCTTACATGTCGGTGTTGTTGTGCTCAGTTCGGGCATGTAATACGAGAAGTTTGTTGATGCTCCTTGGCGAGTTCGTATTCCAGGGCCGAGATACTCATAAGCCATGGCCTTTTGGTGGCGCTCCGACAAACGCAACTGAAGTAGCGTCGCGTGAAAGAATTCGTGTTTCAACATGACGCCGGGACCGAGAACTCTCGGGGTGCTGTGGATCTGAGAAGACAGTTGCCATAGCGATGGTACGTTTCTGAAGAGTCGAAGTTGGCGGTCAAAACCCCACGGAGCTCCATCTAGAGAGTGTCCGTTGTCGGGCCAAAGCCAAAGGCACTTCAACCACGCGTGGGTGTAGTGATCATGAATAGTCGAGAGATCACTAAGAAATTCCAGAAGAGAAGCCGACGGAATTTCGTCACTATCGAGCCGAAGAACCCAATCTCCTTCGCACTCCCTCATCATTGCGTCCAGGAATGCCTCTATCGGTCTCTTAACGCGGGCGACTCTGAGTTTGTCTATCTCCGGTAGTGCGGCATATTCGAGAATGAGTTGGTCACCAAGTTTCTCGTCACACACCACGACAATCTCGTCGACATACGGTCGGATAATTCGAAGAAGTGGATGGAGGGCGCTAGGCGCGACATCGCTCAGTGTGCAGAAGCTGACGCTGGGTTTCTGAGGCACTCTGCCAGTGTATGGCGGCAGTCCCGTTCGTCTGGATGGCGCTGAATTGCTAGAGGCTCCGACGCAGTAGCGCTAACGTCTGAGTGTGCGTCTTGAATTTCGCAAACAGAAGCTTGGCAATCTCTTCCTGCCTATCGACTATTGCAGTCGAGATACTGTCCGATTCTTCGATGACTTCACAGAAGCGGGCGATGGTCTCGTGTGGCAGCCTGACGTTTACGAAGTCGCGGAAACGCTTTCTCGTCTCGAAGGCTGGCGGCAGGTTGTTGACATAGGTTGCGGCTCGGGAGCGAAATTGCTCAGGATGAGCGGGGAAATTGAGACCATTGGATTTGATCATCCCCAGACATACCAACGCCTGAAGAATGATTTTCCGACAAAAACTTGGTTTCCAATCAATTTGGACGAGGGTGGCCAACTCCACGGCCGTCGAAGGCGAGCGTTCACCGACGGCGTTGTTGTCTGCTCTGACGTGATTGAGCACCTACTGAATCCTCAATATTTATTGCACCTGTTGAAAGTTGTTCTCCCACGAGTGCGCTGCATCTTGGTAAGCACACCTGATCGAATCAGGAATTGGGGTGGGGATCACCTTGGGCCACCACCAAATCCAGCGCACGTGAGAGAATGGTCCCTTCATGAATTCAATTGTCTTCTAGATTCTGTTGGTCTCGCGCCGTGCAATATCGGCTACACAATTAACAATGATCGCGATCGCGAGCCATCAACAATTTTGGCCGTTATTCGAGGAAAGAAGTCGAAGCTCTCAATTGATGACTACTCGAATGTGTTCTATTCGTATGCCCTTCCCTCTTAGTCGGTCCTTGGATCTGTTCGTTTGAACCATCTCAATCGAACGTTGCTGGACCAACTTCAAGTGAAGCTGATTGATTTCAATTACTTGCCCAAAAGTTCGATTGGTCTGGCGACGAATGAGAGGTGCGCTGAAATTTCACGTAATCGAGGCTCGGGTCGGGCTACCCGTTAATAGTGATTGCCCGGATGTCCAAGTAACCAAATGGACTTCCAAGGCGCCTTTGACGGGAGGACCACCAAGAAGAACTCTGACATTCGGATGCGTGGGGATGCGAAGAAACCAACAACTAGGAAGCGACTGGCTCGAATCCACCGAGGATCTGGTGAGGAGCGATTATTGAGCCAATTTCGACTGACGGATCAACCTCGTGTCGTAGGAGAGACAAAAAATGATCCAGCTGCAGTCTCAGAGGCTCGCCCTGGTGTGCGATCACCGGTATTTCCATGATGGTCTGTTGGCGATAGCCAAGTTCGTCTTCAGTCGATGACTCAAGCATGTGCTTGTAAATTGTGATGTCGCGACGCAGAAGGTCGACGTCAATCAGTCGATCCTCCTCAATGACTTGAATGGAGCGCACCTTACGGTGTGATCTACGCGAAGCCGAAAGCGCAGCAATTCGTCCCTCCGAAAATTCAAGAAGCAACTCGGCCGTTTCCTCTACTCCTGATGGCCGCGCTTCGCCGTCAGTCTTCGCAACTTGGGACACGGGAGTCGATGCAAACAAGCGAAGGACCAGGTCGATGTCATGGATCAAGAGGTCACCCGAAACCCCCGTGACTATTCGAGATGCCGGAGGTGAATGGCGGACAGTTCGAACCTCCAGAGGATTTCTGCACAAGTCAAGAAGAGTTTGAAAGGCGGGATTGAAACGTTCTAAAAGACCACACTGAAGCACCACGCCTTTCGTAAGGGCTATCTCTGCGAGCTCGTTGACCTCTGACATTGACTGAGCAAGAGGCTTCTCGACAAGTAGTGGAATTCCTTGGTCAAGCAGACTCTTGGCAACTTTGTGATGAAACTGGGTTGGGGTTGCCACAACGACCGCATCAACCATTGACAAATCGGGCTCAACTGAGTGGCCGACTTTATGAAGTTCTCCAATTCTTCTAGCAACGTTCGGATTCTGATCACACACCCAAGCGAACTCAACGTCAGGATGAGACGCTATTACTCGAGCGTGGAATGCACCCATCGTGCCGGCACCAATTAGACCAATCCGCACGGGTTTCATCTCGTGGCGCTTTCTTTGACGGCGGTGACTATTGTTGAAAGATCACTATCTGTCAGGTATTGGTGCACCGGCAGCGACAGACACGAAGCCGCAATTTGAGCCGCCACCGGAGTTTCGTCGATGACCACACGGGGATCGTTGCGGTAGCAGTCATAATCATGAACGAGTCGTGGGTAATAACTTCCGGAAGAGACCCCTCTTGCTTCAAGTGCCGCAGCCAACTCTTCGCGAGTTTTGCCAAATCGCTCATCGACCACAATTGTGTATTGATGCCAAACGTGGTCACGCCCCGCGATCTCCCTCGGAAGGTGTATTCCTTGCACATCGCGGAGACCGTGTGAGAGGGTCTCTGCATTGCGCTTGCGACTCTCTACGAGGCGGGAGTAGGCCCCCAGCTGCGGAAGACACACTGCGGCCTGTAGGTCTGTCATTCGGTAGTTGTTCCCAGCCATTTCGTACTGATACCTCTGGCGCATCCCTTGGTTCCTCAGCACACGCAGCTTGTCGGCGACTGCATCATCGTTAGTTGAGATCAGACCGCCCTCTCCTGAGGTGATGTTCTTTGTTGCATAGAGAGAAAAGCACCCGATGCCCCAATTTCCTGCCGCGCGTCCTTCAAACTTTGCGAAGTGGGCTTGGGCTGCATCTTCGACAATCTTCAGATCATTTTCATTCGCGATTTGGCTGATTCGGGCCATATCCGCCGTCTGGCCATAAAGATGCACCGGCATCAAAACCCTCGTACGTTCATTTACGAGCTTCGCAACACTGTCGGGATCAACACAGAAGTCGTGGCGTGATATGTCGGCAAAACGCACGGTTGCACCTGTTGCAAGAATTGCGTTGAGCGTTGCGACAAATGTGAAGGGACTCGTTATTACCTCATCTCCGGGTTTGAGATCGAGCACTGCGAGTGCAGCAATAAGAGCTGTCGTGCCATTATTTACGGCCACCACATGTCGGCTGTCATTGAGCGTCGCAAAGAGTTTTTCGAGTTCCGCCACTCTTGGTCCTTGTGCGATGGTCCCTGACCGAAGCACTTCAAGGACAAGTTCTTCTACCTCTCGTCCAAGATGGACCTTAGAAATGGGGATCATGGCTTCCTTTCCAACCGATCAAACGCTAGTCGGTATCAGCTGCAATTGATCTGCCGGCCCTCGCCTGTGGCTGTCTCTGTGTATTCAGAGTCGAATTATCGAACAACAAATGAGAGACATACCTGCGTAGCACTGGTAGTTGCCAGAGTCGGCGACTGCCTAGCACCCATGCGCAGGCACACCTCTCGCGTCATCCGGGATCACATGGTCTCAAAACTCGTTGGCGACAGCCCCGAATCTGAGGAGTGGGCGAGGGGGGACTTGAACCCCCACGTTCTTACGAACACTGGCACCTGAAGCCAGCGCGTCTGCCATTTCGCCACTCGCCCGCGAGAGAATCCTACTGGCAGAAATTGAACTTCGGACGCGCCCACAAGGTCTCGCGATTTGAGATTGCTTCGTCGTCATGGACGCTGGAATAGCATTGTTCTGGCGTGGAAGAAAACAAGATTCATCCAACAGCGATCATTGGCGGGCAGGTAGAACTCGGCGTTGGAAACGTCATTGGTCCTGGGGCAATTTTGATGGGAAATACTCGGCTCGGTTCGTATAACTGGGTTGGGCCCGGTGCTGTCATTGGAGGATTTCCTGACATTTTTGGGACCCCGAACTGCGATGGGTCGGCGTGGTGGGATTCCCAATCACAATCCTCGGAATTCGGAGTTCGTGTCGGTTCAAGAAACATCTTCAAAGAGCATGTGACGGTACACGCAGGTTCGCATCGAGATACCGCGATCGCGGATGACTGTTACCTAATGCCCCGCGCTCACTTAGGCCATGACTGCTGGATCGGGAATACCGTAATGCTGTCGCCTTCTGTCCAGGTCGCGGGGCACGTAGCAATTGGCGAGCGTGCGGTCATCGGCATGGGGGCTCTCATTCACCAGTTCTCGGCAGTTGGTCCTGTATCAATGGTCGGTATGGGCGCGGTCGTACGGGGCCTAGTTGAACCATGTAGGACTGTGGTTGGCGAACCCCACAAAGTTAGTGGGATTAACAAGATTGGAATTTCAAGACTCCTAGGACCTGACGTTGATTTATCGTCGGTGCTGAGGGCTTTGCGAGAGGATTCTGTCAACGATGGGAATTTCCCTCGGCTTTCGCTAGCGATTGACCTCTGGCGTCAGCAGGTCGTCACCCGTTGATCACTAACTCTCAATTAACTCGATCAGGAACCCCGGAAATGGCATCACAAACGCGATGCGTCGGCCGTCAAATGCTGCCGACGGCAACGGCGAGCGCACCACCCGAGCTCCTTGCACACCGCAAAACGTCAAGGCTTCGTCTAGGTCTGGCACTTCAAACGCCACCTGATAGCACCGATTCCCGTTTGCTAGCCAAGGTGAAAGCGTGTCGGAGTTGTCGAGCGGCTCCAGAATCTCAACCCGCATTTCTCCACCACTTAAGAACGTTCCTCCGACGCCTTGAAGAGGGTCTTCGAAATCTAGGTCTTCACCGAATCCCAAATTACGTAGTCGTTTGACCAAAACATCGTGTTGATTTGTCGCAATTCCAATGTGGTGGAAGCGCCAATTATTGACCGACAATCTTCGACCGCCTTACGACTTCAACAAGGTCAGCAACTGTTTCAGCGAAAGCCATTTCATCCTCACCGATTCGGATGTTGAAGTGTTCTTCGAGAGCAAAGAAAAGTTCTACGTGCATCAAGGACGTCCACTTGTCTTCTTTTTCTCGCGTAATTGAAACTACCTCGTTCTTGCTTACCGAAAACAGACGGCTAAAGACATCCTTGACGCCATCTTCAATCTCTTGATCAGACGTATTCACGTTCAACTCCTTCAGGAATTTGACTAAGGCTTTCGATTTGATTCCTTGAAACGAAGATTCGCCCGGGTCGGCTCGGATCAACTTCCGTCGGCAGAGTTTGAAGCCAGCTCAACGCCGGCTGATTCCGTTCTGTGACCGTCCATTCAATCCATACTCCGTTTTGCAGACGCTCCTCCAGCATTCGCCTCAATGCACTCATGATCAACGGGGTCTCAAGGTGTCTTCCGAGAACTCGACAGGAAAGGAATAGTTCAGAAACAGTCGCTTCATGGGTATCTGAGTTTGACAGCACTGCGATACCACCTATGACTCCACTATCGCTGAAGCGATCTCGCAAAGAAAGTGCAGCAAAATTGCAATCTGAGTGGAGATAATCGTTCAACTTCCAGCGCTTCAGCAACAAATTGAATTGATTACTTCGTCCACCCAGATCGACGAGGCGGGACAAATCCTCTTCATGATTAAGACGTATAGACAAAACGGGTTGCGCTTCGCGAATGTAGGCGTTGCTATCCACCTGAAGCAGTTCCTCACGTAGGGCGTTGGCTTTCAGATCATCTTGTCGACTCGTCGCTGCCTCATCGACAGCGACGACCAAATATCCTGGACAAAACCGCAAATTCTCAAGCGTCGTCTCTGGCCCATCCCCCGCGTTCACGAGAGCAATTTGAGGCCACGCGTCTCCCACTCCCAGTAGTTCGGCAGGATTGTCATCGAGAAAAATTGCGGAATCTGAACCAACCCGGGCCATGTCGAGAATTCGCTTCATGCCGACGGCCTTGTCGTCCCACGATGCGTCGATCGTGAGAAAATCGGAGGGTCGAAGTTGGTAATCCGGATGCTCTGCCAATGTTCGCAACACATCACCGAGGTCATTCTTGGAGAGCAGTGCAAGAAGGTAACCCCTAGACCGGGCCTGGCGAAGTTCGTCCTGAAGCAACTTATGGGCGTCCGAGACTCGCACTCCCAGCCCGTCCTCTCCAATGACTCCATCGTGGAGCGTGTTATCCATATCAACTACAAGTAGTTTTCGTGGCCCAGCAATCTGCCGATACGCAAGACGCGTAACGAAATTTCGAGCGATGTGCATCCAAGCCACTGCCGTCAAAGAAGAGCCTGTCAGTTTTTCCAGTCGTGGGTCTGTGAACTCTTGACCATCCCTCGCAAAGACATCTTCAATGAAGTGGGCGCCGATCATGAATCGGATGTTGCGCGTTTCTTGGCTACTAAACGTTACGGCGACGACCGAGTTCCCATGTCGCCGGGAGAGAGTCTCAAGACGTTCCTGAATCCACGTCAAGAACGATTGATCGTCGCCCTTGAAACGCTCGCGATCAAATACAACTACGGCAATTTCCGACTGATTTACGCCTGGTGGAGGAAGCAACAAAAGGCTGTCGTCATACTCAGCCAATTGCCAAGTTGGCTTCAGCCCAGCAAACGCAAAGAAGACGTTCGCTATGGGAATGAGTGGTTCGACCGCGACGTTTCGGTAGACAACGATGTTGCAAGGTTTGAAAGACCGCTCTGGTCTGATCAAGTCGGATTCAAGTTCGCTATTCGCCGAAAAAAAATCGAGGCGGCTCCACCGAAGGCCCAAGAGATCGGTTTGCGCTTGAATTCGCCCCGCTCTGCTCCACGGGCTGGCTTTCGGGTTCCAATAGCCCGTCATTTTGATTCACAAACCAGATAAATCTCAGCGGATTCGTGGGGTCGGTCCTTGGCGAGTTCGTTAATCGCCCAGATCAACTCTGGCTTCCAGTCAAGCATCATCGAGTTTGGGACAAGTTTCAGGAATAGCCCTTGCTCATGAACGACCTCCAGCCCAGCTTGCCGAACATCAGCACGAAGGCTCTCAAGCGAATAGTTCCTCAGATGACCCTGTGCAGTATCACTATCAATGAGATCTGTTGGACTTTTCATCAGTCCGAGCTCAACGCCTACTTGACGATGAAGACTGAGTCCATTTGGTACCGATAGGTGAATCCTGCCGCCTGGCTCAAGCCAACGCCTGCAGGTTTGCAACAGTGAGACTGGATCGTGGTAGTGCTCAAGTGTCTCAAAGAGGATGATGTCCGTGAAAAGTTCCTCAGTAACAAATTCTTCCCAGAAAGCGTGTACAACTTCGCAATGAGGAAGGCGTTTGGTGAGGAGATTCACGTTGAAGGTGCTTCCCTCGACAATCACGTATCTGTCGGCCCGTTCCGAAAGCAGCGATGACGACTCTCCTGTGGCCCCGCCCAACTCCAAGAATTTACGCCCGACTGACCAGCTCGCGAAGACTTTGGCCTCAAAACGTTTGAACCAGTAATCGAAATAGCGCGTGGGGTCAGACGGGTCGTAACCCTCTGCAATTTGATCGAGCTTTTCATTGCTCACATTCACTGGACTAATAATAGTTCTTTGATCAGATGGCTGCCGCAAACGCAGGGAGATTTATGAAGATTCTGATGGCTAATGCGCTTTATCCACCTGATCGAACTGGTTCTTCAATCTTCACCAGACAACTTGAGAAGACCCTAATTTCTAAGGGCCATGAGGTTACTGTCATCACCTCTTCGGTTGATCCACAATTTGGCGACACACCGGCGGACTCTGCGGTACGACTACCGGTTCGTCGACTCAAAGTTGGGCGACTTGCATGGAACTACTCAATTCCTATCGTTTTGTCGCTCAAGAACTGGAAGCGGGTTCGGCATCTCCTGCGATCCAAGCAGCCCGACGTAGTGGTGTGTCATGGACAGATTTTTGATCTGACATGGATTACCGCCCTCGCGGCCCGACGAGAAGAAATTCCGTGCCACGTTGTGATTCATACCGCCATCTGGCACGAACGCCTACCGCATCGTCTGACGCTGCGCGCTATTGAGGCTGTAGTCATTAAGCCGATTCTTCGACTTGCACGCGTTTCGTATGTCGCGGTTGACAAGTGGACCCACGACCAAACCGTCAATCGGCTTTCGAAGAGATCGTCAATTCCAGTTATCCCGGCGTCGGTTGACGTAGAGAGCATGAAGCACGGAAACCCAGTACTTGCGAGGGATAAATACAAACTGGGAGAAGACCCCCTGTTGCTTTCACTGGGTCACGTAATTTCACTCCGAAATCGAGTGGCATTGGTTCGAGCTCTACCCGAAATACTTTCTTCGATTCCAAAGCTTAAGTTGGTGATTGCTGGTGAAGTTAAAGACGCAACTTTTCTCGAAATTGCCGATGAACTGGGGGTGCGATCTTCGATTATCTGCCTAGGAAGTGTCCCTCATGACGATATTCGCCATCTCTTGTCCGCTTCGCTGATCGAAGCACATGATTTACAAGGATTGGGCCTCGGCATCACGACGTTGGAAGCGATGGCGGCTGGAGTTCCAGTTGTTGCATGGGCGTCGGACGACAATTACCCGGGTTATTCACTACGACAGCATTCAGGGATCGCGTTCATAGATGACGATCGATCGGCAACAATTGCACAGGCCTGTCTTGACTTGATTGGCAATCCATCCAAGCGCGCTCGGGCTATTGAGGCGCAACAGAAGCTCGTCTTGGAGATGTTTACAACAGAAGCAGTTGCATCTAAGTACCTCCATCTCTTGTCGCAGCGTTAGGAACTTTGAACTAAAGACGGCTGGAAGATATTGCCTGGCAACGGATTTCTTGCCGGTCGGACGCGCGGGTGAGGGGACCTGATGGCGCTTTGACGGTAAGTAAGCGGAATAGTCTGGAGAGGTGATCTTCAAGGGACGCAGCTCGACTATTCGGCCGATCCAAATTGGTCGAAAACTCATTCGGGCAATGGATTCCGGCCGCACGACCGGCGCCGATGGCCGTTCAACGGCACCCAACATCTTCTCCGTTCAACTTCATGAACACGACAGGTCAACTCTCTCGGACCTCGAAAAAGCGTTGATCTCCGAGCTCACCGACGCGGCCAAGCAATACGCCAAGGACGAGGGATTTTCACTTGTCGGTGATGTCGTCGTCACCATCACCACCGACCCAAGCCTGAAGCCGGGGAAATTTGAGGTGCAGGCGGCGGTGAAGGCGGCTGCCGCGACGGCCAGCGGGCTCTCGGGGAGCACTTCCTCCTCGCTCCGCGAAGCGGAACGCTCGTCGGAAGTCTCCCCTGCGCCGGTCGTTCCGCCCGCGCCGTCGGTGCCTGTGGCGCCGGTGACGCCGCCGACGGTGGCGACACCTTCTATTCCGCCGGTTCCGGCCCCTGCGGCGGCTCCACCCGCGCCGGAGAAAAGGGCCGTTTTGGTGCTGGGCGATGGCACGAAGGTGGCGGTGAAGCCTGGAGTGCTGTCGATTGGCCGCTCAGCCGAGTCGTCGGTGCCGTTGAACGACACGAATGTCAGCCGGCGGCATGCCGAGATTCGCTCGCGGGGCGAGGGTGCACGGATCGAGTGGTTCCTGAGCGATGTGGGCAGCACCAACGGCACAATGCTGAATGGCGTGAAGATCAGCGGTGAGCAAAAGCTGAAGAACGGCGATGCGCTGATGTTCGGTGGTACGTCAGCGCGCTTTGAGGTGTCATGACGCGCACGGGTAGGCCGGCGTGAGCGACCAGTTGCTGAACACCCTGAAGGTCGCCCTTCTCGGCCTTCTTTATTTGTTTTTTGCCCGTGTGTTGTGGGCGGTGTGGACCGAGGTGCGTGTGCCGTCGGCCCCGGGTTTGACTGCGGGTCGCCTGAAAAAGCAATCGGCACCCGGTTCGGGAAAGAAGGCTGCCCAAGCCGCCCCATCGAAGCTGTTGATGGTGGAGCCGTCGTCGATGCGGGGCAGCACGTTGTCGCTGGACGACGAAGTGCTGGTGGGCCGCAGCGCAGAGTGCGATGTCACATTGGCCGATGACCCGTTTGTGAGCACGAAGCATGCGCGGTTCTTCCGCAACGGCGACAATTGGTACGTGGAGGACCTGGGCAGCACGAATGGCACACTGGTGAATGCAGTGCGCATTACTGCTGCGCAGATGTTGCGCGTCGACGACCGAGTGCAAACGGGTAGCGCCGTGTTCGAGGTGCACTAGTGGCACAGGTGCATGTGAACAACGGTGCACTGACCCACCCGGGTCAGGTGCGGACGAGCAACGAAGATGCCTTCCTGGTTGAGGGGCACTTGTTCGTTGTTGCCGACGGCATGGGTGGCCACAACGCCGGTGAAGTGGCCAGTGAAATGGCAGTGGAAAGCCTGAGGCGGGCCGCAGCCAACATTGTCGACGAGGCAACCCTGTCGACGGCATTGCAACAGGCGAACGAAGAGATTCACACCGAGTCGATGATGAACCACGTGCGCCACGGCATGGGCACCACCATTGCGGCGCTGGCAGTGACGAACAACGACACCGTGTTGGTGGCCAACGTGGGTGATGCACGTATCTACCGCTGGCACGAGGGCAACCTGTCGCGCGTTACCAAAGACCACAGCTACGTGCAGGAACTTGTTGATGAAGGCATCATCACCCTGGAAGAGGCGCGGGTGCACCCACGCCGCAACATTGTGACCCGTGCACTGGGTATCGACGCCGAGGTCGAGGTGTCAACAGCAACCCTGCCCGTGACGATCGGTGCGCGTTACGTGCTGTGCAGCGACGGCCTTGTCGACGAAGTAACCGATTCCGAAATCAGCGCCATCCTCAGTCGATATGAGAATTCAACTGCCGCGGCCGAAGCTCTGATATCGGCTGCGAATAGCGCCGGCGGCCGCGACAACATCACGGTCATCGTGGTGGACGTCTCCGACAAGCCTTCGGTGCGCGCAGGAGGGTCTTCTGACGAACGTTCCGCGCAGCGGAGTGAGGAAGAAGGGCCCTCCGAGAGCGCGCCGGTGCTTGTCGGAGCTGCGTCAACAACGACGGACAACGTTGTCGCGACGCCGGCTCTGCCGAAGGCGAGGGTTGGCCTGAGCCTGGGCTTCATCCTTTTCTGGACGGCACTTGCGGCAATCGTGCTGTCGGTGCTGATTGTGTTCGCGGCGTATGGGCGGACGGGGTACTTCGTCGGGTTCGAGGGCAGCGATGTGGTGATCTACAAGGGGCGCCCGGGTGGTGTGTTGTGGTTCGACCCAACTGTTGAGGCGCGGACACCGTTGAAGGAACGCGACCTGACCGAAGACATGGCGAAAGAGATCTTGGGTAATCCGACGTTTGGCGACGCGGTGTCGGCGCAGCGGTATGTGAACGGCATTCGTGACGAGGTGCAGCCGGTGCCAACGACGACTTTGCCGCTGCCGGTGACGACAACGACGTCGAGCACCACAACATCGACCACGTCGACGGTTGCTGAGTCGACAACGACAACGTTGGGTTCGTGACCGCGAAGAGTCCGCATGTGGTGCTGCGGCGGCGCAGCGAGTTGGGTTTGGTGTTGCTGGCCGCGGTGATCACCGGAGCCGCATATGTGTTGGCGGCACTGGGCAAGAACGCAACATTGCCAGCGCGTATCGGTCCGTTCCTGGGGTCGGTGGTGGCCCTGTTGCTGCTGGCTCATGTGGCAGTACGGCGTCTGGCACCGGGGGCTTCGCCCCTGTTGTTGCCGATTGCCGCGCTGTTGCACGGTGTGGGCTATGTGATGATCGCGCGGTTAAGCGACCGGTTGGCCGGGTTGCAGGCAACGTGGAGTTTGGTGGCGATTGCGGCATTCGTCGGTGTGTTGGTGGTGGTGCGGCGCGTGGTCGACCTTTTGCGCTGGCAGTGGTGGTTCTTAGGTGCGGGGATTGCACTGCAGTTGTTGCCGTTGGTGCCTGGAATTGGGTTTTCGTCGGGTGGTGCGCGTATTTGGGTGTCGGTGGGGCCGATCAACTTCCAGCCGGGTGAATTCGCCAAGGTGTGCCTGGCGTTGTTCTTTGCCGGCTATCTGTCCGAACAACGCGAGTTGATTCGTGCGGGTGCGCACCGCGTGGGCGGTTTCGCACTTCCCGATGCACGGGCTTTCCTGCCGGTGTTGCTGGCGTGGGGTGTGTCGGTGGTTGTGATGGTGGCCGAAAAAGACTTGGGCTCGTCACTGCTGTTCTTCACCCTGTTCGCACTGATGCTGTGGGTGGCGACCGAGCGGACGGGCTACGTGGTGTTCGGCGGGGTGCTGTTCGTGGTTGGCGCCACGGTGGCATACCAGTTGTTCGGCCACGTGCGTGACCGCTTCACGATCTGGATCGACCCGTGGAGCCACTACAACGGCAAGGGCTACCAAATCGTGCAATCGATGTTCGCCTTTGCCGAAGGTGGCCTGTCGGGCACCGGGTTGGGTCTGGGCGACCCGGGGCGCATTCCCGCGGTGAAGACCGACTTCATCTATGCGGCAATCGGCGAAGAACTGGGCTTGTTCGGCGCAACGGCAGTGTTGGTTGCCTTCGTTTTGCTGGTGGGTAGCGGATTGCGTACAGCGGTGCGCACCGACAATGCGTTCGAAAAGCTGCTGGCCGTTGGCCTGACGGTGATTGTGGGTGTGCAGGCATTCATCATCTTGGCGGGTGTGTTGCGTGTGTTGCCGTTGACGGGTGTGACGCTGCCGTTCATGAGCTACGGAGGTAGCTCGCTGGTGGCCAACTACATGCTGTTGGCACTGTTGATTTCCGTTTCGCACTCTTCTGCCCGACGGTTGCACGAGGTCGAGCAATGAGCTCGCCAATGAGGACGGTCGAGCAATGAATCGGGTGATTCGTCGGCTGGCGATCGGCTTGTTGCTGTGTTACGTGGTGCTGTTCGTGCAGTTGAACGTGCTGCAGGTGGGCAAGCGGGATTCACTGCGCGCCGACGTGCGCAACAACCGTGAGAGTGTGCGCACGTTCGATGCACCGCGCGGTCCGATTGTGACCGCCGATGGTGTGGTTGTTGCCCAGACGGTGGAGATTCCGGTCGAGTCGCGCGGTGATTACCAGTTCCAGCGCGAGTATCCGACGAAAGACTTGTTCGCGAATGTGTCGGGATACCACACGTATGCCTACGGTTCGACACAGCTCGAGCACCTGTACGGCGACGTGTTGCGCGGCGACACGCCCAAGCAACAAGTGCTGGCGGTTGGCCAGACGTTCTCGGGCGAAGATCAAACGGGTTCGGTGGTGATGACGTTGCGGTCTGATCTGCAAGCGCTGGCCAAGCAGTCACTGCAGGGCCGCGAAGGCTCGGTTGTTGTGCTGGATGTGCGCACCGGTGCGGTGCTGGCGATGTATTCGAACCCCACATACGACCCGAACACCGTTGCCGTTCACGACGTGGATGCTGCGGGTGAAGCGTTGACCGCGCTGGATGAGACACCGGGCAAACCGTTGTTGGCCAATGCGTACCAAGAGCGCTACATGCCGGGGTCGACGTTCAAGGTGCTGACAACGGCGACGGCGTTGAGTGATGGCGTGGTGTCGGGTGCGTCGTCGTGGCCCGATGAGTCGGCGTGGGTGCCGCCGAACACGAACAACCCGATTCAGAACTACGGCAAGAAGGTGTGCGGCGGGGATTTGGCCGAGGTGTTCCGTCGTAGTTGCAACATCCCCTTTGCGTGGATGGCAGTCGATGTGGGGCCGCAGCGCTTGGTTGATGGTGTGCGGTCGTGGGGGTTGGAATCGGAGGTGCCGATCGACCTGCCGGGGGCTGCGTCGTCGACGTTTGGTGGCGATGCCAAGTCGTTCGAAGATTCGCTGGCCCTGTTGGCCATTCACGGCTTCGGCCAGGGTGGGGTGCAGATGGTGCCGGTGCACATGGCGATGGTGGCGGCTGCTGTTGCCAACGACGGGAAGATGATGAAGCCCTACGTGGTCGACAAGACGGTGGCCCACAACGGCACGGTGCTGACACAGACCTCGCCCGAAGTGTGGCGCACGCCGATCGCCAAGCCCGTGGCCGACCTGTTGACGCAGTTGATGGTTGGCGTGGTGAACGAAGGCACCGCGAAGTGCTGCATGAAGTTGGCGCGGGGTGTGCAGGCGGCGGCGAAAACAGGCACCGCACAGTTGAACTCGGACGGCGAGGAACAGCGATCACACGCGTGGATCACGGCATTCGCCCCCGCAAAGGCACCCCGAGTGGCGGTGGCCGTGATGTTGAAGGGCGTCAATGCTGCGATCAGTGCAGGAACCGGCGGCACTTTGGCCGGTCCGGTGGCGAAAACACTTCTCGACAAGGCCTTGTTGGTTGTTCCCAAGTAGCGAAAATCCCTTAAACCCGTTGGGGTGGGCCCACCCCGTTAGCCTTTCGTAACACCTATGGCGAACGACGGGAAAGCGGTCATCAACGACCGCTACGAGATAGTCCAGCGCGTGGGGCGCGGCGGCATGGCCGACGTGTTCCTGGCCCGCGACGTGCTTCTCGACCGTCCGGTGGCGGTCAAGGTTTTGTTCCCCGAATACGCCACCGATCCGGCTTTTGTCGAGCGTTTCCGCAGGGAAGCCCAAGCTGCGGCCAACCTGAACCACCCCAACATCGTCTCGGTCTACGACTGGGGTCGGGTGGGCAATACGTACTTCATGGCCATGGAATACGTCGAGGGGCGCACCCTGGCCGACATCCTGCGTTCCGACCAGGCGCTGACCAGCACTCAGGCCGCCGACATTGCCGGTGAAGTGGCCGCCGCGCTGTCGTTCGCGCACCGCAACGGTGTGGTGCACCGTGATGTGAAGCCGGCGAACATCTTGATCGGTTCGACCGGTGTGGTGAAGGTGGCCGACTTCGGCATTGCCCGCGCGGTCGACACCGCCCAGGAAGCAAACCTCACTCAAACGGGTGCCGTGATGGGCACCGCTACGTATTTTTCGCCCGAACAGGCACAGGGTGGCCAGCCCGACCCGCGCAGCGACGTGTATTCGCTGGGCATCGTGTTGTACGAAATGGTGGCGGGGGCTCCCCCGTTCCTGGGCGAGAACGCAGTGGGAGTTGCCTACAAGCAGGTACACGACCAACCGCGCCCGCTGAACCAGATCGTTCTCGATATTCCGCGCGCCTTCGAGGCGATAGTTGCCAAGTGCCTGGCCAAAGACCCAGTGATTCGTTACCAGTCGGCCGATGCGCTGCGCGACGACCTGCGTCGTTACCGCGAGGGCGCCGACGTTGGCGCATTGATCGAGGCCCTGGGCGGGTCGATGGGTGCGGTCACAACGGTGATGGCCTCGACCCCCATGACCCCGCGCGGCGATGCCATGACCACACAGGCCATGCCGGTGATTGGTGCCAACGATGCAGTGACCCCGCCGGCGGGTGTGCCGGTGGCGGGGCCGGGCGGTACGCAGGTGATGCCGCAGGTCGCGGTGCCCCAGGGTGCGGTGTTGCCGCCGTACGAAGACGACCGCCCGCGTCGTGGCGGTGGCTATGTGGTGGCCGCGGTGATTGCGGTGTTGGCACTGCTGGGTGGCGGCTTTGCGTTGTTCCGTTCACTCACCGGTGGTGAGACCGCCAATGATTTCAAGGTTCCGAACGTGGTGAACCTGTCGCTGGCCGACGCCAGCAAGGTGCTGCTCGACCGTGGCCTGACGCCGATTCCGCTGCCCGTTGCGAAAGACGGCGTGGGCGACGACGTGGTGTATTCACAGGACCCGTTGCCCGACGTGGTGTTGCGCAAGGGCGACGAAGTGAAACTGACCTACAACCCGAAGAAAGCGCCCGTGGTGGTGCCCGCCATTCAGGGTTTGACGGTGAAAGACGCAACCGCATTGCTGTTGACCAAGGGCCTGACGTTGACCATTTCCGAGGTTCGCAACGACCCAACGATTCCGCTGAACCAGATCATCAGCCAAGACCCGGGTGGCAACGCAGAAGTGCCGGCGGGTTCTGCCGTGAAGGTTGTGGTGTCGGGTGGGGCGGGCCAGGTGACAGTGCCCAGCATCGACGGCCAGTTGCAGGAGGCCGCCGAGAAGTTGCTGAAGTCGGCTCCGTACAACTTCATCGTGACTGTGCAGACAGAGGTGAGTGACACCGTCGAAAAGGGGCGCGTGGTGCGCACCGACCCGGCCATTGGTGCTCCGATCGACTCGGGCGACACGATTGTGATCTACATCTCGTCGGGCCCGCAGCAGGTGGAAGTACCCGACGTGGAAGGCCGCACCGAAGGTGAAGCACGGGTGTTGTTGAACACGCGTGGTCTTGCCGTCGAAGTGATTTACGTCGATGTTCCCGCCGGGTCGTTGAACGACGGCAAGGTGATTTCGCAGGGCGTGCCGTTCAAGACGATGGTCGACCCGAACACGTCGATCAAGCTGACGGTGGGCAAGGCTGTTGCTGCGCCCACGACAGTTGCGCCGGCAACGACGGTTGCACCTATACCGACCGTCGCACCGCCAACGTCGGGCGCGTAGTTGACGCTGCGCTAGATGCGCGCGAGGAAGTTGGCCAGCATCTTGTGGCCGTGATTGGTCAGGATGCTCTCAGGGTGGAACTGCACGCCTTCGACGTCGAAGTCACGATGGCGCATTCCCATGATCAATCCGTCGTCGGTGGTGGCGGTGACTTCCAGACAATCGGGAAGGGTGACCGATTCGACCACCAGTGAGTGGTAACGGGTTGCTTGCACGGGTGACTCGAGACCACTGAACACTCCAGTGTTGTGATGATGTACCAGTGATGTCTTGCCGTGAAGCAGTTCGGGTGCGCGAATGACGTTGCCGCCAAAGACATGGCCGATGGCCTGGTGGCCCAGGCACACACCGAACACGGGAACTTTGCCAGCAAATGCGGTGATGGCGTCGCACAGAATGCCGGCGTCTTCGGGGCGGCCGGGGCCGGGCGACAGCAGAACGGCGTTGGGCTTGGTGGCCAGTGCCTCGTCGACGGTGACTTCGTTGTTGCGCACGACGACCGGTTGCGCGCCGAGTTCACCCAGGTATTGCACGAGGTTGTAGACGAAGGAGTCGACGTTGTCGATGACGAGAACCTTCGCGCCCATGGCCCACAGCCTGCCAGCGTGGAGCGGGGTTTACGCAGTGGTTATTCGTCAGGCGCGGCGGGTGGCGCTGGTGCGCGTGCCGACGACGACTCGGTAAGTCGTGGTCTTGGTTTCTGCCTTGGCGCTGATGGTGTAGGTACCTGTCGCCGATGCGGTGGCACTGGCGACTGCGACCCACTTGGTGCCGCTCTGGCGTTGCAGTGTGACCTTGGCCTTCGGTGTGGCCTTGCCGGTTGCGGTGATCTTGCCCGATGCCTTTTTCACCCCGAGCGTCGGCGCGACGGCTGCGACGGTGGTTGTCGTCGCGGGTTTCGTAGTGGTGGTCGCGGGCTTGGTTGTTGCGGTGGTCGCCGCGGTCGACGAGCCGGTGACGACGAGCTTGCCGTACTGGCCGCCGAAGCGGTGACTGCCGAGTCCGCACCAGAAGTAGTAGTTGCCCGCGGTGTCGAGCTTCAGCGTTCCGCCGTATTCGGGGATGGCCTTCGGCGCACCCGTCGCACTGCTGTTCGCACTGCCCGGGTCGCTTGCGCTGGTGATCGGGTCGCCACACTTCCACCCGTTGACCGTAGAACCCTCGGCGCAGAAGACCATGTTGTGCATGCCGCTCGTGTTGTTGAGCGTGATGGTGTCACCGACTGCGGCGGTGATGGGGTTGACCGCGGCGACGGCGCCGCCCGTGATGGTCGCGGTCAACTTGCCGTTCACGTAGAAGCACTTCGCGCCACCACCGAATGCGGCGGCGCAGGCCTCTTCGCGGCTGTCGGTTCCGGTGACGGCAATGTCTGCTGCACGGGCGGGCGAGGCAACGAATGCAATCGATGCTGCGATTGTGATGAAGACGGGGGCGAGGGGTTTCTTCATGTTCAAAGACACTAGGAACCTCTTCGTATGCTTGCGTCATGGAGCAACTGTTTGACCTGCCGGCGCACCCGTTGTTGGTGCACGTGCCCGTTGTTGTCGTGCCGGTGGTCACGCTTGCGTTGGTGTGGTGGGTGTTGATTCCGAGGCGGCCGAAGGGTTTGCCGTTGGTGACCGTGGTGTTGGCACTGATCGCCGGCGTGGGGTTGATGCTGGCGTCGTCGAGCGGCGAGGCGTTGGTCGAGGCGTTCGGTTACTTGCGTGACGAACCGTTCGTGCGCGAACACATCGAAGCCAGTGAGTCGGCCCGACTGTGGGGTGTCGTGACGATGGTGCTGGTGGTGGCGGGGTATTTCGCCAAGCGGCTGGTGGGGCGGGTGCCCGTGCTGGCCACCGTCAGCAAAGTGGTTCTGGTCGCCGCGCTGGCGGCCAGCATTTCGGCCTCGGGATTCACGATTCAGGCCGGCCACAACGGGGCAAAGGCGCGCTGGATCGACATCCAGTTCGAGACCGAAAAGTAGGACGGTTTCGTTACATCGGGGGTGCGTCGACCGCCTACACTCGTGCCTCGTGGCTCCTCCAAAGCGCAAAACGGGCGGCCGTGTCACCCCCAAGGGCACCAAGCCCGGGGGTCTGCACAAGACCCACCCACTCGACCATGCCGATGTGAAGTCGATGCA
>Ga0315902_10001388_pt1 | contig 38825 bp, 52 predicted proteins | sample LakEriMetagenome_9_FD_203523 | JGI IMG/M metagenome (GOLD analysis project Ga0315902, IMG submission 203523) | Freshwater fungal communities from buoy surface, Lake Erie, Ohio, United States - Buoy 12 MA117 | ecosystem: Environmental > Aquatic > Freshwater > Lake > Lake biofilm | place: USA...
TAGAGCAAGTTATACCGTAAAATAGCATTTTTAAACACCCCACTGTAAAGTAGCTTGATTAATGGCGTCACCTACTTCTAATATTCCAAGCATGTTGATAGGCGTTAGGCCGCCAGCGTGCACATATAAAATTAATTCTTCATTCCACGGTGTCTTGTAACGAACAAACCTATCTATCTCTGGCGCGCTCAAGTCGACAGCCGCGTTAATTGCTCGGCATAGGACAGGCTGCATAAGATTTGTCTGGGGGTTTCTTCCTATAAAATTTTCATTGAATTCAACACTCCTTGTTTGCTGAACAGGAGAAATAGACAGAGGATTTTCAAAACCAAAAATCGAAGGGCCAATTAATTTAATTGTCATTTTTTATACTCCTAGTAGCGCATCGGCTACAATATCTGCAATGATGATAGGTGCTCCAACAATTTCACCGACACCTGCTGAGCCGTAAGCGATAATGTCTGAAGCTTGAAAATAAATAGTTCTTGACTTTGTGTTTCCAGCCGTTGGCTGAACTGCAATATCAAAAGAACCGGAGGAATAGATAAGCCCCCCAATTGCATCAACAAATAAATGCGCGTTGCCTTCGACCCCTGTAGTTGGGTCAAAAATCCTGATAATCGGCTCTTTGTACATTTCCACAGGAAACTCATAATTTGCAATTAAATTTGAGCTATAGGTGTTAATAATCCCTGGGATGACAAGCACGGACGGGAAAATAGTGCTAATGTTTACGCCCACTGACCACACAGCTTGGGGGTAAAAAGCTTTAGAATTTAAATTAGTAATTGATCCCCATGCTAACGGATCGCGCCATGAATAAGTACGGTGGTAATAGCGTTGACACTTAAGCAACACATCTTGAAAAGGTAAGGGGGTTGGGAAAAATGCAGAATTACCAAGGGTCAACGCGTTGTTTTGAAAATAAATTTTCTCACCAACAGTCAATTCAACACCATCGTTCCAAATAATAACGCCGTATGAAGTATACCCATTCATCACCACGTTATTTAAGTAACTTAACTGTGGATAAGAAGTGCTATTATCAATAGTAAAATTATCGGAAACAGCTATATAATTCCACCCAGCTGCTAACATTGGGTCTGAACCCGGCAAGCTTGCTGATGTCCAAGCTGCCCTTATCTCAGCGCCTGGCGCGCCACTCCAGCCAATAATAGCGCATTTTACCGTAACCGGTGCATCAGCATACAAGGAGCAACAAACCGATGCTATTTGTCCTCTAAGGTTGGCACTATTTACATCTTCAATAATTTGGAATATTCCAAATTTTTTAGAGTTTATCAGCACTTCTAGCGTCAAAGGCTCACTAATAAAGCTATTTTTAGCGACAATTCCGTCTCCATCGCTTAAAAGAATAGTTTGATCAGCAACGTATTCCCCGTTGTTGCCAGAGGCTATTAGCGCGCCCAGTTGATTAGGGTTATTGTAAAAGTCAGCACCTATTAAAAAATTGGTAGCCTGGACAGCTTTTGTCCATGTCTCAAGCGTTCCCCATTCTTTTTTACCGACTAAATTTGTTCCTTGTTTGTCTGAGTCTCCCGCTAAATTATATGGCAAAATTTCAGCGTATTGCTCTTCTGGGGAGATGTAAGGAAAATCAATTCCGGAGCCGTTACCACTTTGAAATGCGCTATTAACAAGCCCAATATCAACGATTTGGTTATCTTTTAGTCGCCATGCGAAAGCAAGATAATCATCTCCCAGTGGCCCAATAATTTTACCGCCGATGCTTGGCACAACAAACGTTGCAGCGTATCGCTGCCAGCTGTCAATCAATGCAAAATCATCAATCGGAGTAATGACTTCTGGGCTTCCGCCGGTGCCAAAATTTTGTATGCAAATTAAAGACATTTCCGACACGGAGCCTAAATTTATAACGGCAGCATAAATAGACTGAGTAACGGTCTGATTGTTAAGCATCTGCACATCATTATATCTTTGACTAAAATAGTTGGCCGTGTCATTGCCAGCTCCAGTGCAGCTATAAAGCAAATAGCCTGATGGGGAAAATGGGACTAAGTTTTCACCAGGCAAGAAAGTTGCTCGTGATACTGATATGGTGGCGTTCGTGGTATTTCTGGTGTAATTCCAGGTATCAGCGATAGCAGTAGTGCCCACAGGTAAATCATTATTTGTATAAGAATCACTTTCGCTCCAAAATGCAAATTGAGGATTTGTAGATAGATTAACAATGTCATTATTAACCGTAATGTCGCCGCCGCCGCCAACTACTCCTTCCGATGGATAGTTGGTAATTTCTCTTATTAATTGTCCTGATTTGTTGTAGCTTTTCATTCTGTAAAGAGCCGATCCATTGCCAATTTTAAAATAAACTGGATATCCTGGTGCGCCATCGATGCCAAGTCGCATAACAATAGGGTTTTGATTTATTCCGGCAGGGTCAGAATAAGTCGCTTGCGGTGCCCCAGTATCATTATTAAGCGTAACAAGATAGCCTTGGTATGCTGGCACTCCGTTTTGGTCTAATACGTAATAAGCCATATTAGCCGCTAGAACATATGCAACAGCCATTAGTCAGTCTCCGAATTTATTAAGCCAGTCAATCCCAGCCCCACTGGTTTACCTGTTTTAGAGACTGCGTCTCCTATCCTCTTTAGTCCGCCATCTTTTTGTTTTATTCCTTTTTTGATTTCAATTATTTTTTCAAGCGTTTTTCTTGGGTCATTAATTAAATTCCAACGCACCATGCGTTGTAACGGCATTACAGAATAAGCAACGGCACCAGTTAAGTTTTTGGAGCCGATAAAATTAATCAAATTTCCGAGGTACTGTTGTACGAGAGCAAAAACGCCTAACGGGTTATTTTTTTGTCCCGTATTGGGGTTAAACATTCTTTCAAAAACATCTTGGCCGTTTTTCATATTATTCATGTACCTGTCTATTTCTTTTCCTACCGCTGCCGATTTTTCAGGTTCAAAAGATTTATTAAGCAAAAGCGGCAATCTGTAATTACCAATATATTTAAATACGTTCGCTAACTTTCCTGGGCTTATAAATAAATCTTTCGTTTTCGTTTCTTCCATAGTTCCGCGCACAGCGTGCTTAAGTAAAAGTTTTGCTGTCCCAGGAACATTATCTATCAATTGATTTAATCGGTTTACAGCTCCTTTTGACGCTGCAGTTAAAGGTAAAAACGTGCTCGCTATTTTGTCTGCGTCAAAATCATTATCAATAATGGATTTGATTGGGTCTTCTAAAAGCGGAGCTATTTTGTCTTTATAATGAGTCATAGCAGCTTCGTGCGCGTCTTTTACTTCTTGCGGGGCATTATCTAAAGCTTGTGAAATATCTTTTTTCAGCCCCTTTAGTAATGAGTTGTAAACCCTGGCCAAATCTTTGTTACCAGATGACTTAGCATCTGCCCATTTCTCATTTAAATAATGCCGCGCCAAATCAGCTGTGCCCAAATCAACCTCTTTGTTTTCTGGCGTTAAAAATAATTTTTTAGCTGCAGCTTTATTTTCTTTGCCAAGGTCACTGATTGTTTTTCTGGCCTCTTTCATTGGCTCGTCATATTGCTGTCTTAATGCTTTAAGTTCATCCATGTGCTTGTCAAGACGATACTTTTGATCTTCATATGCTTTGTTTTTTTCAATAAATTTATTTAACTTTGCTTTGCTGCTTAAGTTTTTATTGTGTGCGTCCTGCGCTTTAAGCATTTCTTTTCTATATTTAGATAACTTTATTTTGTTATTGTTTATAATCGTTCTTTTTGTGCTTAGCCTTTTGTTGCCCTCTTTTAGCAAATCTTCAGCATCATCAATAGATTTTTGATTTTTAGCTATTGTCTTGCTTAATGATTTTCTTAATGGCTTCATATCAGTTTTATCTACGACAGATTCAACAACTTTTCTTGCTGCTTCACCTTTTCCGCCTATCCCCAAGTCCTCATAAACTTTATCCATGTTTCTACCTTCTTTTTTTGCTGTTCTAAGCAAAGAAGATATTTTTACTTTTAATTTGGCTTTTTTTGCTGCTTGTGTTGAATTTTTCCATAAACCACGCTTTTTCTTTTGCTCGACATCGCTATGTTCTTTTATTCTTTCGTCAAGCTCTTTTGCAATTTCAGGTTCAGTTTGTTCACCTTTGACGCCTATAGCGTTGCCCAATTTCACGGATTGCTCAGTAAGGTTTTTTTTGATCGTATTAAGGTTCTCAATGCTTTTATCTTGAAACCCCTTGGCTTCAGGAATGGTATTAAGTTCTTCTTTTTTTACGGCTCCGCTACCTATAGCTTCACCTAATAACAATGGCTGACCTTCTCCTGCGTCTTGCAAAGTTTTTTCCATCTCTTTGACGGGAGCTGTTGCCTCATTAGCCATTTGTGATAAAACGTATTTCTTTGATAAAACATTAATTAATTTCCCTAACAAATTACCGCTAAAAACACCCACAGGCGTTAAAATTGCACCCACAGCTGCAGCCCCCGCTTGATTTTCGTCTGGACTTGCAGTTAATGCGCCGAAAGCTGCTCCAGAAGGTGCAGCTTTTAAGCTTTGCGCAATAAATTTCGTGACTGGGTTTTTATTAGCAAGCTTTGATATTCCTTGTGCTACAGGCCCTAATGTCTCTAGAGCTGCCTCTGAGCCACCCAAAGCACTAACTATTCCTCCTCCGGCCAGCTCAGCCACGGCCGATGCGCCCCAAAGCTCAGCTGCAGCTAACCCAATATCGGTAGCATTTTTGTTAAACCACTCCTGGATTCCAGGTTGATTATCGTCGTAAGTCTGGTTCTGTTTCTCGGCATATTCTTTAGCTTGCTGTGTCAAAGTCGCGCTAAAACCTACGTGACTAAGCAGTCTCGTTAGCGCGCTCAAATTATCCGCAAATCCAGTCTTTGCGGCCTGAAAGCTTTTTTCGTTTTCTTCAGGCGATACCGGCCCCACTTGTTTTGGAGCTGCAGCTACTTTTTGAGGATTAGCCCCAGGTGGCGGAGGTCCTGCTAATAAGTCATTAAGCGTCAGTTGCTTTGGTGCTTCTTTTGCAGATTCTTTTTTAGCCCCAGGTGGGGGAGGCCCTGCTAATAAATCGGCTAACGTCAAAGTTGCCATCAGAAAGTTTCCTTGATGTGTTGTATTGCCTCTTCTTGACTTACGCCCATTTGTTTAGCATAAGCATCAACATCTTTCATAGATACGTCATGGCCAGCATTTGTTTTTATTTTTCCGCTTAATGCTTCTTGTTGTGCATTAATATAGGGGTCTGAATCAACTTTTTCTTTTACGTATTTATCCCTGGCTGCTTCGGACTCTTCGTCGGCCGGAACGCCATATTGAGAATTAAATATCGCTTGGTGATACCGCAAAGCATTATCTTTTGTGATTGCCGCAATACGCGTTAAAAACGATTGCAGCGTTTCTCCTTTTTGTGGAGTGAATGCTTTCTCCGTTGCTGAGTAAGTTTCTTGCAGCTTTGGCAAATTCATTAATCCGCTCTGGAGTTCTTGTGCTTGTAATATTCCTTGGCTTGATACGCCGACATCTTCAAGTAATTTTTCATCTTTTGGTGATGCTTTGCCAGTCCACGTTGCCGTAATGGCGGCTTCGTATTTTTTTAACCCATCTGGATTATTAGTAAAATACTTTGCTCCACGGGCTATTTGAGATAATACCGACTTAAACTGTGGCCATGCGTTAATAACGTCCTGCATTTTAGACAAATCTTTTTGCGTCAGTAATGTAGTGCTTCCAGTGGTACCGTCTGGAAACTGTACGTTAGCTGCCATACCGGCTTTTCTTTTTCTTAATTCAATTCCTTCTTGCTTAAGGGGTAACTCTTGCTCATACATGTTTTGCCGTTGTTCATACTCTTTTTGCCTTAACTCTAAATTCGCAAGGTCTACCTGTGCAGATTGCTGTTTGAAAGGTAACGTCTGTTCGAACTGGCTTTGCTGCTGATCAAGCCCCCGCTGTTTTAATGCTAAATTTTGTTGGTCAATAGCTACGCTTTGTTGCTTTAACGGCAACGTTTGATTGAATTGATTCTGTTGGTTTTGAACTTCCTGTCGCTTTGAATTAGCGTTTTCAATCGCTACACCAACTTGCTGGATCAATAATGGCAAGCGTTGATTGAACTGATCTTGCAACATTTGTATGCGCTGCCCGCTTTGCTGGATCCGCTTATCTAATTGAGCTAATCGCTGATTTTGATAATTAGTTCTTTGTGCAAATTGCTGCGGCATTAATTCTGTGCGCTCGTTCCTTTCATTTGTAGCTGAATTTAACGATTGTATTTTTGCACCAGTTTCAATCGGCTTTAAAAAAGCGTCCCCGACTAATTGTTGTCTCATTTTTTGCCGCCTTTGGAGCCAAATAAATTGTACCCAGTTATGCCGGTACCGACGATATTTGCTAATTGCGCGATAGGCTGAAAGTTCGCATCTGTTCTAGCTTCTTGCTCATCCATTCGGGCTTGATTTTTATATACGTTAGCTTGCTCTAATCCTGTTTTTTGGGACATATCAGCAAGATTCCTTGATTGTTTTGACTCTAGGCCAATGAGCTTACCAAAGGAATTCATAATGCCCTGTCGTTGCTTGTCGTCAATTCCCAGTACTTTTAAGTCTCTATCAAAAACGCTGGATAAATTTTTCAAATATTGCTGATCAAATTGACCTTGCATGTTGGTTTCTAACTCTTCGTGCTCCATATCGCCAATGCCAGAACCTTCATACCCTGATGCATTTAATTTGTTGGTTAAAACGGCATCCCCGAACTGTTCCATTTGCTGCTCATAAGGTGACGTTTGGTAGCCACTTTGCGCTTGTGCTAGCTGCTGCTGTGGGGTTGTTTGCAACATTTTATAAAATGGCGTGTTTGGGTTGCCTTGCTGTTGCATGTTATTCATTGCGCCATAAAGACCAGTCCTGGCAGTATCAAAATCAGTTCCAGCATTCTGCGTGTACGGAGATAGTATCTGCGATTCTTGATCATAAGCCTGCGACAATGCATTCACTGCATTTTGGCTGCTTTGTTGTGCATTTTGGTAATCGTCATGAGATTTAAAAATACCCATTATTTGTCTCTTATGTTAAGTTTTGGCAGCGTAATTGCTCGATAATGTGGTCAAACTGCAATGCAGTGGGCGTATCACCTATTTCACCTTTTATGTAAAACAAATCAACATCTATTGGTTCAGCATTTTCTTGCTGAAGATAAAACCTAAATTGAACATTTGGCGACGGGCCTAAATCTATGTCTCTTAAGTCGGGTATTTTTAACTGTGTGGCCATAATCAGCCTTGAAGGCTCTAAATAGATGACGGGGCAATCTACTTTACCAACGGTAGAAATAAAGGCTTCTACAGCAACGGCGCAAACTTTTTCAGTGTTATTTCTATAGGCGATAGAGATAGTTAACAATTGATCGTTGTATTTTGATGCTGAATTAAATTGCTGAACGCCGGTAGAGTAATTCAAATTATAAATATACAAAGGTTCGTCAATAACGTTTGCAGCTATATTTAAATAATTTAATGAACCGCTTGGTGATTTATTAACTGATGTATAAGCTTTTGGCGTAACAGTAAAATTATTAAATCCGCCATCATTAATTAAATACCAATTTGAAACTACCTCAATATCGCTTCCTGAAGCTTGAGTAATTGGAGTGTAGCCACCGGCCCCCAAAATATTAAAATCAGGGTTATAAAGAAAAGATTCAAAATAACGGTTAGTCAAAGATGATAAGGCGTCATAAATACTATTGTCGTATTTTTCGCGATCAAAGCTTATTTTTCCGTTATCGTTTACCATTTTGCTGTTACTTGGTAAGTTAGGCAAATTGCTTAAAATGCTTTCTATTATTGGCACTTAGCCGCTCCCATCCGCAACGGTGAAATTAAAGTTTGCGCCCATTAAATATAATTTAACCGGCGCGAAGGTTTCTATTTTGAATGTCCAGTCTTTTGATAAGCCAAGTGCTTTGAAACGGGTTGTAAATATCCTTTCCCCAACTCTGCCTAGAGATGCTTGCAAAGGTTCAGAAAAACTTTGTCCACCATCTTTTGAAATATATAAAGATATATAAGGGTTTGCCCCATTGACATAAAATTGTGCGTCGGGTAATTCTAAACCAACCAATCCAACACCCTGCTGGAAATAAAGCTCTAGCGTGTTTCCAACAATTTTTTTATACCCCGAAACGCGGAAATTGTTTGTGATTCTAACTCGCCGAATAGGTACGCCGTCATTATTTAAAAAGTTCTCTGACATTTCGTAAACAAACCCGTCTAAGTAAGAAGTCATCAGTTTTTTATTTCTAAAAAACATAAATGACTGCCCAAAATATCTTTCACCGTTTCGATATTGCAAATCAAAAAAAGTTTTATTTGTTACGTTATAAACGATGGTTTGTTTGTCGGTTCTAAAATTAAAAACTGCAAAAGTTTGCCCGTTTTCTGTCCAAGTATATGACTCGCATTCTTCCGGCTTTGTTAATTGATTCAGCCTATAATCAATGCTTGGGGTGCTAACAACTTGAGGTTGGTCCCCCGATGTTTGCATTATCTTTCTTGTTCCATCACTCGTTTGCGATACAAACATACAAAATTGCGGTTGAGCATCACCAAATATTCCGCTTGTCCCAACTGCTATCGACCCTTGTGACAGCACGCCGTAACCAAAAACTAAATTACCGTCTCTTTTAAATGCCAGAGTTAAATTAGGCGCGTACCTGTAAACTTGTATAAATGTTGATGTAAATATAATTACGCGTGAACCGATAGATCGGGTAGCTATTACTGGTGATGAAAACTTACAAGAATCAAAAGATACCGTGAACCGATTTAATGCGTTCCAGATTCGCGGATTTTCAAATGCAGATTGAAATACAGCTTGGGTATTAGCATCGTTTACAAGGAAGTAACCTTCTTGCTGACAGCATGTTTGCGGGGCTGAAGGAAAAGCTTGTGCAGGAGGCCCAGGCACAGGCTGAAAATCATCATTAGGAATATCGTAAGTCCACCCACCTGTTCCATCAACAATTAATAAATAATTACCGCCAACACACATTGAAACGGTGCCGACTACAGTATTAATTGAGCCAATGTTTCTAATTGCAAAAACGCTGTCAATTTGAAAAACTTGATTGCCTAAAATAAAATAAGCTGTATCAATTAATGCTATACATCCTCCACATCTTCCATAGAATGGATTTTCTCCAACGTCTGGAGATAATAATTTTTTTGATCCGGCAAAATGATACAGCGCCCAATCTTTAGTGATTGGGTCATAAAATGGGTACCAATTGATAGCTATCTGACTATCGGCTGCTCCAGATATTTGGTAATTAGATCCGCCGACAATAGGAAAGCTATAGTCTTGTGAAGTATCAGAATACACTAATACCGCTCCCCATTCCTACAGCTCCGCCACCAAACTTATTAGTAGAAAATGGTGGTGGATTATTATAAGAAGCCACATTTCTATTGTTGCTAATTAAAAAATCCTCTTGTTTTTCAAGCTCGGAATAAAAGCCGGACGCTGGTTTAGCGTTGTAATGATTGGCTAAATGCTGTGCGACTCGATATACAAGCGGTAAAAAAACAGAATCAGGAACAGAGCTGCCCCCATCTTGGAAATATTCTAGCGATGTTAATCGCTGCTTACCGCTAACATGTATTATTTCTCCGCCGACAGTTTTTGGATAAAAGCCAACTTGGCAATCATCTTGGTTGACTTGATATGTCCAGCACATAGGCATACTAGAGACATTTTTGTAGGGTAGCTTATCGAAATCTATTTTTTCTAAAAAATAGGGAGTGTAAACAACAGCACCAATTTGGTAAGTAATGTTACTTATATTAACAAAAGCATTTTGCTTTACAGTAGCTGCAGCTCCAGGGCCGATAAAATAATACAAAATGTTCGGCTGCCCAATAAAGCTAATTTGCGTTACAAAATAAATATATATAGAATTTTCGCTCCACTCTGCAAGGGTAGCGTTCGCATACATTAAAAATGCCGCTACTTCGTCAGCTGTGGGGATTGCCTGGTCACGGATTACACCCGAAAGCCGCAAGGATGTTGCGGCTAACTGGTTAATAAACGTTAAGCTGTCACTGCTTATTGCCATTATTATTCTCTAACTTTTTTTAGTTCTTTTTTAGCGTCTTTAACCACTTCTGCTGCTTCGTCATTTAAAAGATGGGGGGCTTCACGCCACCCTTCTTTATGTGCTTGCACGAGATCGCTTACCGACCGAAAAACGGTAGTTTCTAATCCGCCGATAAGGTTTGGGGATTTTCTAAACATTTTGAACATGTTTGCTTCTCCTGTTATTCTTTACTTAAAAATATAAAGCCTTGGGTTGGAACTGCTAACCCGCCGCCCATTGTTCTTAATGCCCATGTTGCAGCCAAGCTATTAAGATTACCAGCACCGGCCATATTCATTGTTAGTTCTAATCCTTCAGTCCCTGGGAGCATCATTCTTTCAACTTTTTCGTATGCGAAAACGGAAAACTCTTTTCCGCCGCTGTTTACAGCTGGGTAAGATGCGATAGCGGGGTTACAGAACCATAGGGCTTTACGTAAGTAAACCAAGTTAGCAATAAAACGAGTGTTTGGGCCGCCATAGAGATTAACTACATCGTTCGTGACTATTTGACGGTTAACGTTGCGGTATGGATTTGGAGACGCGCTACCATCGTCGAAAATAGGAGGATTTGTTATCTTAACTAATGCTTCACCGTTATCATCTGCATCAACTTGTACGCCTCCTGCGCCGTTACCAAGAACAAAAAATGTTTTTGTACGGCCAAGTTCTATGTGCTCGCGAGAAGATAGCATTTCTACATAATCGCCAGCTGTGCCGATATAAATATAGTTGCCCCACCTTAAAACGTTAGTAGCGTTCGGCGTGAACCCTTTCAAGGTAATTGTTTGGGACCTTGCGTTAGGGTCGCCGTTAATAACGTCAACTGCAATTTGAACAGTTCCAGGGCTTGAAAACGTTCCGTTTGTTAGTCGGCGCATCATGTTATCGCTATAAATAGATATACCTGCACCAGATGCGATGCGTCCGCCGGTTAAAATTGGCAAGTTTACTTTTTGGTTAAAGTAATTTGGATAAGCAGTTTGAATCTGATTGTAAGCGCGAGGACTCATGCCGAAAATTAATTCACTGTCAGCGTCTAATAGCTCCATATCTGCAGCCATGGCATTTATCAGTGATAGCGAATCGAACCCATTAACTGGTAGTGTTGGATCCCCGATGGCGTCAGCAAAAGTTTCTAATGCTTTGTCAATCAAGGCTTGATCCATCATACCCGCCATATTTTTGGCGTTTTGTAGAATAAAGTATTTTCTAAAATCGTTTGGCGTTTTACAGAAAGAGAAATAGCTTACTTCTTGTGAGGTTAGCTCAAAAGGTGATGTTACCGAAAACTCGGTACCGCTTGCGTTTTTTTCACCAAGAGTAATTGAAGACACTCTGTCTATAGATGAGTTAATCTGGTCGTTCGTATAGCTCATGCCGTATATGCCATTATACTGGAATGGGAATTTTTCAGTACGGGTCATACCAGCATAAGGTAAATCGTTATTAAACCCTGCGTAGGGAGTTGCTAAAACTGCGGTTCGGTAAGCTGCCCCATAATCAATGATTTTCCCTTTATGGAACATAATATTATTAAATAAGACATTTGCTGCCATTTTAAATTCACCTGCTAATAAAATTATAAATCTAGTAGCAGGTGATATTTGACAGAATAAGCTATTTTACGTGAGGAAAAGCCTCCATAAAATAATCTTCTGTGCTCATACGCGATGGAGAGCGTCTGTGCGATACACTGCTACTAGTCGGTTTAATTAGTTGCTCTCTCGGTTCAGCGAGAGATGCTCTATTGCTTATTCGCTCAGAAAATTTGTTGTTGCATTTAATTGTTAATGCAACTTGACTTTCTAGCGATAAGCTGTCAAACCCCTTTGTTTTACTAGCAGCGTATAACGCTTCAGGCGCATAGCTGAGAGTCGAAACCGCCCTCAACAGGTGCCGTCTTTTGTCGTTAGAAACGATTCCGACTGAAAAGTCATCATCTAACCAACTAGCTATATGCGGCGATGTTTGCTCCGCTCTTTTAAAACTTGGTAATAAATTTTTTTGTATTTCTTTAATTTCAGATGTTACAGTTTGTTGCTGCATCGTCTGTCTTTGCATGACCTCGTTTTCAGAGGTCTTTTCTAATTCTCGTTGCTCCTTGTACCACTGTTTCAGCTCTTCAGGCGTTTGCGGCATACGTGCCGGTTGCTGCGCTTGAGATAATTGCTCCGTCAATGCTTCTGGGTCTTGCCCAGTTACAATCTGTAGCAATTGCTTATTCAGACTGAGTACTTTATCTAAATCTGTTTTTAGCGCTTCTCTTTCTTTGCGCTGCTGCTCAAGCTCTGCTTTTGTTTCTGCTGCCTGAGATTTATAAAAGTCTCGGTCAGATGCAAGCTTGGCCCTGCGTTGCGCGCTTCGTCCTTTTCTTTGCATTGAATCGCTTTCTTGATTTGTTCGAGAGGAACCCAAATCTAGGCTCGCGTCTTCGTCTTCCTCGGTCTGCTCTTCTTCGCCTTCCGGCTCTTCAGTGGCTTCCTCTACGGGGTCTAGTATTCCGTCTACTAAATCGTCGAGTTCGTCTCTTTCCGGTGCTTCTGCTTTTTCGGTCTGCTCGTTAGCCGGTAACTCAAAATTAGCGGATTCCGGATAAGAATTATCTATTTCAATCATATATTACCCCATATTAACGGTTTGTGCAACTTCTCGCATGATTTTATCAGCTTCATCATGCATCTTTTCTATTTTGTCTTCTTCTTTTACAACTAGATCGTCAATTCTTTCTAATCCTTCTTCTATGCTCCTTTTGTTTTCCGCATCGGCTTTAATCTGTGCAGTAGCAATTTGTGCAGCGCTTTCGATATTCTTGCTTTCTATTTCTTTCATTTGTGCCGCAAGCTTTGCAAATTGTTCTAACAAGTCAACTTTGATTTTTTCTTTATCTACCTGCTGTTGTTCCTGCTTGATTTTCAAGTCAGCTGCTTGTAATTCTAATTTTGCTTTTTCTATTTCAAGCTCGGGGTTAGGCTGCGCTGGTGGAGGTGGTTTACCGGCTTCATCAGCTACAATGTCAGGAGGTGTTATCTTTTTCTTGATACGATTCGCTATAACGCTGTTGCCAAGAAATGGCATAGCTTCTATTATTTTATCGTAAGTTAGCGGCCCCAGCTGCTCTTCATTTTGCCCTGTGAACTTTAATAAGAAATTAGCGGTTAATATCTGTTGCGCAAAGAATGAACTCCCGCCGTGGACTTCCACGCTAAAATCACCAATGCTCATGTCATTTTCAATTTGATATTTTTCTTCTTCAACAAGATAGTTATAAGTATCTTGATTGATTACTTTATAATCTAGTTTTCCATCAGGACTCTTAATAATGACGGTTCTTTCTGTGCCGTAAACGCTTGGGATTAATTTCAAAACCCCTTCATTCGCCTTAGCAATTAATTTGTTTAAATTGTCTTGATAAACGCCTTTATTATTCGCTATTTTTAAGTCATTAGTGATAATTGTAGCATCTGATGCGGTTTTAGCTATATCAGTATCCATACCCATTAAAAACCTAAGCGCAGTTTCTGCAGTTTGATAAGCTGCAAGTATTCCCTGGTCGACAGCTGAGCCGCTAATAATGTACGGCATTAGCCCTCCTTGGTCAGGCTCCGCCATTAAAATCTTGTTTCTGTTATGATTCCACCAGCCATCGTAATCAGCTTTAAAGTTTTTCTTTGTACCAACAATGTTAGGCTTTATTCTGCAGTTTAAATCATCCGCTATTTCTGATATGCAATAATTCATAAACCGCTGTGCATTCTGTGCGTTTTGCGCGTAAGGGATGCAAATAAAATTGTCATTAGCTACTCGAGTATCCCCAGGTGAAAACAGCAAAGGCATTTGATTTGTGTTTAATTCTCTGCGCTGCAGTACACAATCTTGCGTTAATGTATAACCACAGATATATTCAAAGTAACTTTTTTCTGTTTTAACAACTTGCGGAAAAGGCTTGATTGTTGATTCAAAAGAAACGTTCGGCACGTGATCTATTTCGCCTTGAGCTAAAGCTATTTGCATCATCTCTCGGCCTTTTTCGTATAATTTCTTTTTGCGAATGACGTCTTTGTCGTATTGCTTTTTAAATACTTCGTATTCTGCTTCGCTTAATTTCGCTCCCGTGTCTAAAACCAAAACTTTCGTCTGTCGGTACTGACGTTTGTAATAAAGCATAAGGTCTACTTTATCTGTGTATCTACCACTTGCATTTGATGTTGACCCAGGTATTACTTGGCCGATGGGAACTTCTTTCCCTGGGAACATTTTTTTAAACTTTTGCTTAGTAACAGAATATCTAATAAAAGCAAAGTCACCGTCTTCTCGAAACATGTTGTTAGCGTCTGGGTCAAAACCGCATTTAAAAATATCTTCCCTTTTTAATAATATTTCTTCTTCGCCCTTGCCATTGTTTGTTTGCTCTAACTGTAAATGGAGTGCTCCAGCACCGCAATCGAGCATATCTTGAAACACTAAACTGTATTCAATATCCGTGTCCGACCTGTCGGCAATGTATCTTAAAATGCCTGCTTTTGTTTCTGACACTTTAGCGGGGATATCTAAATTAGTTGGCGTTACCTCTACTTGCGGTGAAATCGTTCTGTTTTCTTTTATTAGCGCACGTTGATAAATAGCGCACTGGTTTATCTCCATAGAAATTTTATTGTTATTGGTTCGGTATGATTTGCTCATTTCGTCCCAGTTCGAAATATACAGAAAGTATTTATTTGCTTTAGCTGCCTCTGCCGATTCAGCAAAATAATCATCCCAGCTTCCGGCGTCTTGAAACGCTCTCTTGCAAAAATCAACTTCAGAAAGTGGGTTTCCGTCTTCATCATATTCAACTTTATATTTTTCTTTTTTACCTGGTTTATCAGTAGAAAACATGCTTTTTAGAGCCGGCTTAATCAGTCCAAACAAACTCTTTCTTTCGCTATCATCTCTCATGTGTAAATAACCCTATCTGATTTTGTTTTTGTTTTCATTTTGCGAACCCAACGCCCGTATTCGTATATTTCTTCAAACTCAGTTTGTGGTTCATGTGCATTGCAATAAATTGGCATTGCTCCATATTCCCCACCCTCGCACAAATGTGAATAATCATTTTTTTCTGGAACTTCTCTAAATCTTCCTTTGCCTTCTTCGAAAGTTTCAATCATGCGATAGCGAAAACCTCCACACATTCCCTCGTTAAAATATTCCGCATTTGCGCTAACGATCATCCCTGGTTTGCCCAAAATCATTCTATTTAAATGATAATCAAACGCTGAGCGCCTAGCTTCCGGATCGTTTGTTTCTGCTGCGTCTGTATCAATATTGTGAAAATTTAAAACATCAAAACAATGTGTGCCTGTCGCGTTATTTCTTGTTTTCCCTGATGGGTCACCAGTTGATATGTAATTATTAGTTTTGAACCAGGGGGCGTATTTTTGTACTTTCTGCGGGATAAAGTAATTAACTAAAAATTCTTCTATGTGCATATCAAATGTATAGCATTCATCAAGAACGATTAGCTGACCATCTATAAATTGCATAATCAAGCAAGCGGGGGTAAGTCCGAAATCCCAACCTAAATAAAGAGGCTCTCCTGGAACTGCGTCTATAACGTCACGCGAGTAATGCACATCTGGTTTGTAGGCCGGATGAACTGGCTTTCCGTCAAAAACCGCTGCATATTGCCCCATGACTTTAACTTTGAAAGTTTCTGAATCCAGTGTTTTAGCCATTCTAAGCATGGCAGCATCTGATATTCCCTGTCGATTTTCGCGCAATGGATTTGGCACATAATCTTTTATATTGTTATCGTAAATTAGCGCAGACGGTTGCTTGTAAAGGCTAACAATCCCTAACTTATGCTGCCTTTGATCGTCAACTTTTTTCTTTACCCAATGTGTGCTTGGCGGCGGATTGGTGTCTCCCAGGACGCATTGATAATAAGGTATGCCCTGGTCATCTTCATCAAGTCCAAGCATAGGCTTGCTTGGATATCTGCAAGTTAAGCGAGAAATAGCTTGATTTATCAGCATCCACGGAAATTGATCTATTTCATTAAAATAAAAAACAGTCGCTTCTAAAGATAAGAGTTTCTTTTCATCCCCGGGTCTACGTAAGCTCATGAAATATATATCAAATTCGCAATAAATGCCAAACTGGTCTGTAAATCTCATCATGTGAATAAAGGGTGCTTTTCTATTTAAATGACCAAATCTTTCCTCAGGAAACCATTGAAGCCAGCTTCTTAATGTTGTACTTTCAAGCTCAGCATATGTGTTTCTAACGCAAACTGCGCGACCTCTTCGCACTCCGTCTGTGCAAAGTGGCAAAATTGATAATATGCGCATTACTTCAAAAATATTAGCTACGGTCTTTCCGCTTGCTACATGCCCCATAATAATTTTAAGCATGCTGTCGTTATCGCTATGATAAAGACTAGCGGTTTTTGATGCATTATAGATTAATTGAACGCTCATACGCGCTATTGTATGTTTATATCATCAAGAAGGCAAATAACAATAGATTGTTATCGCTAAAAACAGATAAACCTATGCTGAGCTAAGAAGATAGCATCTGTCGTCTTTTCTTTCCAGATATCTATCAAAGTAATGCTTTTGTAATTGATTTTTAAAGACAAATGTATAGTCATCTTTTTCAAAAACAGTGCAGATGGTTTCTCCACAATTTGGCATGCATTGTTTGCAAAAATAAGTTTGTGTGGGATAGCAAAGTTTACCGGAATGTTTGACGAGCAAAGCAATGTTATCTAGTGAGTAATTTGTTTTTTTTCCGCAAATATAGCACTTCATGATTTCAACTAGTTGCACCACAGAAAAGAAAGCGTTTCTGATGTGTCCGATCTGGTCATTCAAAGCGACAGCTTTTCTTGCTGCATGCGCCAGAAAATTAACAGTACAACCATTGGCAAGGGGTGTATCGCCATTTTTAGCGTGTTCCCTGGAACAGTTCTTGCAGATGATTTTATAATCATGAAAATCAATATTTATAATAGTTAAACCTAGTGATCGTATATCGCAAGATATTTTATTTTTGCAATGATAGCATTGTTCCGTTACTATCAAAGTTAAAATAGCCGAGAGCGGATTATTTAAAGCGATGCCCACTCTATCATTCCACACCCACGCCGATATTTGCTCATAAGTTGCGCGGAAAGTATCGCTGTGTTTTTGTTCATTCATGATTGAAGTTCTCGTTAATTGTGTTCTTTGAATGCCAGAATTTAATCATCTCTTCTCGGGTGTTCACCACAGCAAAGCTGCGGATAAGTAAGCGTATATTGACTGCAAACATGACATTTGCACGGCAGCTTACTTGGATGTTGCATATCGCAAAGAACTTTGTTAACAAACAAAGCTTTGTTTTTTATTTCTATTTCTTTTGTTTCTGCGTCTAGCAATGCGATAGAATAATCATTTTTTTTGAGACCTATCGCTATTTTTGTGAACGGATCAAACCCTTTTGGAAGAGAAAATACGCATGCGATATCTGGGTATTCAAGACCCCAAAATGAATCTTTTTTTCTGAATGCGTATTCTGCTGCTTTCCCTAGTTCTCGTTTCGTCTCTTGAGAGACCCCGACCATGTTGTTTATTTTTTTAGCTGCTTTTAATTCGCCATCTGTGCGCATTTTATTTTCTCGGAATTATGGTACATTTTATTTCTTCGTGCTTCATTACCTTTTTATCTATTTCATCGCCTAAGCTGTCGCCAATAATTAAAGTAGGGTCAACTTTAGCGACTTCAAAAAAGCAATCTAAATCTGTTACTGCTCCAACTGCTAAGCGAATAATTTCACCTGTAGTTTTGAAAGACTTGTATGTTGAAACGTGGGGTAGTCTTGTTTTGTACTTATTTAAAACGCTTAACAAGAACTTGATATTGTCTTCAATCATCGGGCAAATAAAAAAACCAGACAGCATTCTGCTTAAATGTTCGCTTTCTATTTTATCTATTCCGAAGTATTTAAAAATGATTGTTTTCTTTACTATATCAATTAGTGGTTTTACATTTAACGCCAATATTAATAATGTTTCTTCTTTTTCATCTGTTGCAAAAGAGCTTACCCACATTTCGTCATTGTATAGGCAATCAGTTGTTTTTAATGTCTGTTTTTGTTTGTCGTCTCTGGGAGTTATTATTTCGACTGGGGCTGAGCTGCATTTTATTGTTGTTGATATTCTTTTCATTGGTTTTATATTGTTAACTGTTACAAAACCCCTAACTATTGAAGCTTTAATGTTATTGTTGTGAGCGTTTAATACTTTTCTTATTGCTGATTTTTCTAATATAGAATATTCTTTTTTTGATTTAGTTATTTCATTCATTATTTTTTCCTATATTTTAGATAAATGCAAGAAAGGAAATATTTCGCTTGTCATTAATGTTCCATCAATAAAGTTAGCTTGCATTTCTTTGACTTCACCGAGTAAAAAATGTTTATATATGTGACCGGACATTCTAGCAGCAACTTTGTATATTACTTTCCTTATTGAGTGCCCTGGAATAACGCTATTTTCTCTCGCTTCTTTTTCGTTATCTTCTCTTGCGTCTCTTGCTTCTTTCCAGCCCATTAACCAGTTAAATAGATGTGAATAATTAATTACTTGCGAAATTATTAATTCTTTTTTTGTCATCTTTGTTTCGTCTATATTTTGATTGATTATAGATTGCCTTGAAGAGTTAAAATAAAATTCATTGTCAACATAATAAGTGCCAGTAAATATTCTATTTTTTATTATTTTTTTATAATCAACGCAATCGTCATCTGCGGGTATTTTTTTAGAGTATGTTAATTTGAAATTAAGTAAACCTGATTCATAAGATTTTTTAATATTAAATAATTCTAATTTGCCAAAAAATAAATTATCATCATATCCCCCGTTTGTTCTCATTAATTCCGTTGCTTTTTCTCGAAACAATGCTATATCTGTGTCGTAAAATAACTCATCTATTCTTTGATTTGAAATTCCAAAGCCCATATTATTTTTTCCCCTTCTTTTGTTTTTTATCATAAAGTTTGACAGGTGGCTGAAGCTTGAATTCTCCGTAATTAACGATCATCGGCGGAGTTGTATCGCTTTGTAGCTTTTTATCTATACTGTTTAGCGTTTCAAAGCGCAAGCGAAGTAAATTAATATAAGCTGGGTCATATCTTTCGTTCCCGTCGCGATCGCTAATTCGCGCTGGTAATGTGTCAGAATAGATAGTATCCATCAAATGCTCTTTCCTTAACCTCATCTGCTTTTTGCGTGATTCTCGCAGCATTTTGCGAAATTGTGGATATCTGTTCTGCCAATTGTAATAAGTTGTAACAGCCGGAAAGTCGACATCATCTTTATTTTCAGCGCACAAGTCAGCTATTCCTAAAACGCTACTTTCTATTGCTTTGCAAACTTTTTTAGCGACTTTCATTGAATAACTGACTATTTTTGACGACATTTGAGCCTCTGCGCGCGAAAACTGATACATTGTGACTAAAATTAAACAAAACACGATATAACCCGATACTTTACCCTCTGTTACTCAAAAAATCAATCGTCTATATAAGGAATGCAGAACTCGCTATAAAAAAACTTAAAAAAAAACAAATAAATTAGTTGACTTTATTTGTTGTTGTGATATTATGTACACATAGTCAGCAACAAACGTGACTAATGAAAAAAGACAACTAGTTAAATAAGGATAAATAGAGATGAATATTTTCACGCAATACGAATACGAAATACTAAAGAGCGACAACGTAAAATATCAAGATGCAAGTGACGTTTTAGACGTTGTAATGACTCGATTCAAAAGCAACCCGCATTATTTGACGCTTCCTGAAATAGATCAAATCAACGAAGTTATGATAGCTTTGGCGTTTGGAGCATATCAAGAAAACAATAAAGAGCTTCTGTCCAAAACAAAAGATCTACTTTTCTACACAAAAAAAGGAGTCTGAAATGAAAAACACATTTGAAACCAAACAACAAGTAGAGGAGTGCTCAGGGGGAATGCTTAGCGAAACAAATGAAGTTTTTATTGTGATAAGGGGCGTGCTCACGCAAGCAATTTACGTTGAAAGTACAAAAATAATAAAAAGACAAGGCCATGATGTTGAAGCGACAGAAAAAGCATTAAAAACGATAATAGGCAAAAAGGGCAGCACAACAAAAATAATATCTTTAGCAAAAAAGATTTTTTTTAATATTGATAAAGAGTACGCAAAAGATATGTCTTTAGAATTATACAAAAGATTTGAATATGTTTAAAAATAAAGGAGTTGAAAATGAGAAACGTAGAAATCTTAAAAAGAAACAGAGTTTACTATAAAGCCAAAATGTATGATGAAAACTGGGAAAGAGGCTGGGAGTTTAAATTAAAGATAGATGAAGCTTCAGAAAAATTAGGACTAGGTCAATTCGTTTTGATTCTCGAGGATATTTCAGTTGTAACGAAATACGGTAAAGATATCATTTATAGAGTGAAAGCAGAAGTCAAAGAACCAGAAAAAATTTGCACATTCAAGCATCATTTGTTTAACAAAAAAATATTAGAAAAATGCAGAAATTTAGGTGGAAAATGGGACGACGAAGAAAAAGCTTGGACTTTCAGTTCTGTTGTTGAAGATCAAGTAGAAGAGCTTGAAGAGCTGTACAACGAAAAGCTAACTGTAATTGACATTGTCGCTAAAGATGATGTATGGGCTAACCCGGAGGTTTGTTTTTTAGGATATCCGCTATTTTATGGCTGCGGTAGAGACTCTGGCGCGCGGCTAGCATCAGACATAATAAAAATTTCAGGTGAAATTAGGAGTTCAGGAAGCATGAAAAATTGGGTTGTTGAATGCGAAAAGGGATCTATCTTTAGATTAACTGTAAGTAAAAACTTAATAAAAAAGGCCATAGAAATAAACTCATCTTATCTTGAAAATTGGGAAATTAAATTTTTAGAAGAGGACAAGAAATGAAAAACTACAGAAAGCTATATCAGACAGATTACATTAATAATCGCGGCTACATTGTGTACAAAAACGATGAGCTAAATTTAATAAAAATTTACAAAGTTGGGTGTGATGTAGATGAAAAAGAGGAGAACTCAATCGAAGTTGATAAAGTAATTTACGATTTAGTAAAAGAAAAATATGAAGATGAGTTGGTTTATGGCAACGGAGCGTGGCATCTATGCGATGAGCTATACTTCAAAACAGAAAGAACTTGTTCAAAATGTGGGCAAATTTTATAACTGCTGAATAAGCAGCTTAGAAAATAATGATACCCATCTTAAGTTATCCGCCGCACAGGCGGCTTAGAAAATTACATAATTAGTTTTAAATTTACCCACCGGACAGGTGGCTTGCTGGGAGTTAAACATGAATTTTTACGAAAAAGGCCAATCAAGGAAAATAGAAAAAATTGAAGAAATACCGCTGCGGGGGTATCAATATACAAAATCAACTTTAATGCATAATCATCTTTACTTTAATTTTCTTCAAACGCAACCGTACGGTTATATAAAAATAGTACCGGTTTTTGAGGGGAAAGAGATCAGATCGTTGATAACAATTATCACAGCTGACACTTATACTGAAGAGTTTCACAAAATAATCTTTTGCAATCCCGAATGCAACAACTTTAAAATTTGGGAACTATGCAGAAAAATTTGCAACGCCTACAATCTTGAATAACATAATGAACCGGAGAAACAACATGACTAATCAAAATAATTTACACAACGCATTTAACGAAGACATTGAAGACAATGTAACTGAAAGATTAGAGCAAGCAGTCGAGCAGCGTTTTGAGCAAGTTGCAGAAACGATGAGACAGATGCACGAGCGCAGGCTTCAGATAATAGAAGCTGCAAGGCTGCGAGCAGAAAGAGAAGAATTAGAAAGAAACGGCCCCGTGTTTGGTCCCAGAAATCGCGCGCCATGGGAGTGAAAAATGACTAAAGAATTTTTGGATTTGAACGAATTGTTTGTATTTTTAACAAAATTTGGTGCAAGTTTGCATAATTTCGTGAATTATGCAGAAGCAGATATATTAATTTTAAATGGTAGCTGTTCTGAGGAGTTCTCTAGCGAAGAATTACAAAAAAAATTAAAAGAAAAAAAATATGTGCTGTCTGCGCTTACGGAAATTAAAAAATCAGCAAAAAACTTAAAAAAAGAAATTGAACATATAGAGCATAGTAACAAAAACTTGGAGCAAAAATGAAAATTGAAATTGAACAATTTTCAGTTAAAATAACTGAGCTTGAGTCATTGCGTGAAATTTTTTTAAAAGAACATGAGCAAATACATGAAAAAATGAAAAGAATGGAGGAGTCAATAAATGGCAAAATAAAAACATTAGAGGCGAAAAAGAATAATTACGAAGATATGCTTAAAGAAAGAGGGTCGGCAATTTTCTCAATCGACAAAGCTATTTGCGCTTTAATCGATCTAGAATGTAATTCAAGAAAAATAAATGAGGAAAACTAAAAATGTCAACAAATGAAGAATACTTAAAAGTAGAAAAGATTTCTGACTTTCTGTCTTATGTAGTACATCAATCTATCAAATTAGCTATTTGCGCCAGAATAGATATTTCAAGCTTGCACTTAAGTTGCGATTTTAAAAATTATAACGAAGAGATGAAAGACAAAATAGAAAGCAAAAAATATGCATTGAGGTTGCTTGGAAAGATTAAAAGATTAGCATCTAAATTAAAATCAGAAATCATGGTTAAAAATGAAGGAGATGCAAAAGATGCCAACAACTAAAGAAATAGAAAAAGATGTAAATGTTTATGAAATAAAAAAAATTCCATCAATTTTTAACAAATCATTAGAAGTTATGGTGATGCTTCCTAAATGCAAAAGAAATGATGATGATTGTTTAAAAAAAGAAGCTGAGAGAAAGGAGCATTTAAGGAAACTGGCTGGAAAATTTAATTCAGACCATCATTTGCTTAATCTAGATCACCTTGAAATATCATCAATAACGTACTCTTATGTCAAAGATTATTTTTTACTTAAATATAATATAATGATAGATCCGCATGACGCTATGTCAATTTTGATTTATTTGAAAACGGGAGAGATTATTTAAAATGAACGATGAGGAAGATTTTTTTGATGTGGTTAACAAAGATGTCATAGAGTCTCTAAAAGAGCATATTAAAGAAATGGAAACAATTTTAACTGAGTGAGGGATTTAAATTGAAAACAAGCATGAGTGAAGACGAGATAAAAAAAGATTTTAGAGAGCATTTCACGTCGCCTATTATTGGCAATGTTCGCTACATCACTTATAAGCACAGAGTTACTGAAGATGTGCTTATAGCTGAGAAAGTTATAACTATGGCGCAATCAAACAGGTTCGATATTTTCAAAAAATCTGTTATAGTTACTAATGGTGAATATTATTGGGCATACAAGAATTTTTACAAAGATCACGATAAGAAAACAGACAGAAAAACACCTGCTTTTAAAACGTGTGAATTTTTATATAGTAAATATATTGGTAAATAAATTATAGTTTTGGTAGAATGCTGGAGTTCAAATGAACAAAAAAAATAATATTGAAGAAAGAATAATTCTAAATAAATATAAAATATTGACGGTTAGAGTAGATCACTTATTAGCAGCTAAGCTAAAAAACGAAATAACTAAACTATCAGTATCCAAGCTAACTTTTTTTAATGAGCTTTTTACAGCATTTATTGAGCAACGCAAAGGCAGTGACGTATTAAAAAAACATGATGAAAATAATTCAGACGTTGGCGTGTACATAGGTTTACCTGCGTCTGTGCACTTAATAGAGTACATCAATCAAGAAAAAATACAGGAAAATTACACATTCAGGATGTTTGTTAATTACGTACTTAAAGAATATTTCGATGGAAATCTTAAATTAAATATAAAAGAGGAGGACATAATAACAGAACAAAAAAAAATGTATATTAAATTACTTAAAAGCGAAATTTGCGCTCTTAGGTTAAGAAGCGTTGAAACAGGTGCGTCAGTGAATGATATCATTAGATCTCTAATAAAAGCATTCAACGCAAATAAAATACCAACAAAAATTTTATTCAAATAAGGAGTTAACGTGAAAAAAGAACAAATTGATTCTCTAACAGAAAATCTTAGCATGTTTTTTCTTCTATCATTTTCAGCAGATCCATGCTTTAGAAACGTAGATATGCTAATTAACGAAAAAGGAGAAAGAGTCATTGTAGGAAGACGGTATTCTGTACAATTCAAAATTATCGTTAGCGAATTAGAAGAACATGAATCATCTAAATTCGTATACGTAAATATAGATTTTTTTTCAACAGGCGAAAACAAGGCCGGATTCAAAAATTATGCTAAATTTGCAATACTTATCAATATTAAAAGAAAATCCGGGCCAGACGACGAGTTTTTTTGCTGTCCGCATCCAAGCGAAATACACTCAATGGTAAAAGAAGCTTGCGGCTTATCACTTTTTGACAACTGAGGAAACAAAATGAAAAAAATTATAGACAAGGGGTTTACTTTTGAAATACCTAAAATAATGCATCTTAAAGCTATATCTTACGATGAAGAATCTTTAAAAAAAGCGAAAGAGGAAGGTTATAACCCGATTTATCACTTTAGCCCATACCACGTTCTAGTTTTTCTTCCTTATAGAACCATGAGCTGTCAAGAGGCAACCGCACATATAATAGCTTTTCTTTTGCGAGCTTTCGTGGGAGCTGGTTCTATAACATTAAAAGATGATGACAATGAAAGTTTTCAATTTATAGAAGTTCAGATATCAGATGATGAACCATTAATAAGATTGCTGAAAAAAATACCGGAAGAAAATATCAAGAATGGCACAAGCGTAATGAGCTGCCCAGGTTGTGGTAAAAATCATTTAAACGATGATGAAGAACACGAGCACGACGAAACAGAAGGTGATGAAGACAACGAAAAATCACCCCTCACTTCGTTAAAAGAAATGCTTGACTCACCAGAGTTGTTCAAGAAAAAACTACTGAAAAAATTAGATATGACTTATTTTTCAGGCGAAAGACTAAACGTTGAAAATATAAACAAAAAAATAGAAGGAATGTTAAATTTTCCAGAAGGTTTTATATCAAAAATGTTTCCTGATTTGGTCGCCGAGTTCGTTAAAGAAAATGAAGAAGCAAAAGCAGACAAAAGCAAAGACGATAACTTTAGCGTTGATTATAAAGTGATTAGCAACAATAATCATATAGAAAACTTTATAGATTCTTGCAGAAAAGCAAAATCAGATGGTTATAAATTCTTTTACAATTTTGATAATGGGGATGTTTTGTTATTTAAACCCTCCAAACCTAATATCGATCCCGCACGATTAATGTTACACAATGCAGTTGTTTTAGTAACTGTTGCCACGGCACTAGGTGCAACAGATAACGATGATTTCAACAACGGCAGATCGCTTAATCTTGAGGGTGTTCCCGTTACAAAATCGTTAATAAAAAGCATTAAGGAATCACTTTATTCTGAGCTTGCTACTACTCACTAAAAAAGGATTGTGGGTAACTTGCGGTGCGCAGCACAGGAAGCAAGTTATCCACATGACGGAGGAAAAATGACAGATAAAATATATGCAAGAGATATAATATTAAATTTGCAAGCAGCCGATAGAATATTAGAAGTAACTAAAGGAGCATGCGAAAAAACCGAAGGAACAAACTTAAAGGACGGAACTACAATATACAATCTTGTCAAAAAAATAAAAATGTCAATTCGGTCAATTGAAAAATTAAAAATAACTGCGCCTTATTAAAATTAAAATAAAAATGTTAATATAAAAACAATAATATAATTATAAGCTTTACGCCTGATGGATAACTTGCTTCCTGTGCTGCGCACCGCAAGTTACCCACAGGCTAGATTTTGGGCAACGTACCCCAATCCGTGAAAAAATCTCACAGGGTCGCTTAGTTGCATGGCAACGTGTACAGACTTGTCACTACGTGCTAGTAGCTATTGCGGGATCTATACTAAGCCCTCCCCCCTTGCATGCAATCCGCGTAGTACAAGGTTTATACTCCAGCTGTCGCTACTCGTTTACCTCTCCAACAGCTTGTTACATTTTTTTACATGCGTCTCTTGACGTTAATGTTTTTATATGTAGATAATAGCTTACCAACAAATTTTAAAAAGTCAAACTAGTTTAAAAGGATAATATGAGCGATCAAAACAGGGATGTTGTATCGGCAACAATCCCGCTAAGTGACCCTGAGTGCGCCGTTATCGGTGTACTACTAATGAATGAAAGTAAAGTAGATGCGGTAACATCCGAGATAGCACCTGCTGACTTTTCAAATAATATTTTGCGAGAGATTTATATAACCATAATCTCTTTACGCAATCAAAACAAAGAAATAGACCTAATCACTGTCTGTGATGCTATTAAAAAAACATGCTCTGATATTCCCGAAGTTTTTATTTTTAATATAGCAAGTATGTACGCTTACCACAGTTTACACCTTGAAGCTTACGTCAAAATAGTAAAAGAAAACTCGACACTTAGAAAGCTGGCGGCAGCTGCTAATGATATGCTAAAGCAAGTAGCAACGCCTGGCGATAAAACCTCAATTGATATCTTGCGCGCTGCTGAAGAGAAAATATCATCTTTTAGCGATACTGATACTGAAAAGAGCGGTCCTCAGCTGCTGTCAAGCATCATGTCTGATACACTTCAAAAATTAGATGACATCTACCACAACAAAAAACCGATCATCGGACTTGAGTCCGGTTACGCAGATTTAGATAAGTTGACCCAGGGTTTTCAAACTGCAGATCTAATTATCATTGGCGGTCGTCCATCGATGGGAAAAACATCTTTAGCGATGAATATTGCTGAGTACGCCGCAATCGACAAGAAGAAAACAGTAGCTATTTTCAGTCTTGAGATGTCCACGGAATCAATTTTACATCGAATGATGTCATCAAGAACACGCATTGAATTAGCAAAAATAAAATCCGGTAAATTTTCAGTTGATGATTGGAGCAAAATAGCTGCGTGTGCAAGCAAGATAAGCGACGCTAAAATCATCGTCGATGAATCTGGCGGCATCTCTACCACAGAGCTAAAAGCTCGCGCTAGACGCATTAAAAAAGAGCAAGGAGGGTTAGATCTTATCGTAATTGACTATCTCCAGCTTCTGCAGCCGCCTACAAAAAAAGAAAACCGAGTCCAGGAAGTTTCTGCTATTTCACGCGCGCTAAAGATTATTGCAAAAGATTTAGATGTGCCAGTGATTGCGCTATCACAGCTGAGCCGGAACGCCGAACAGCGAAAGCTTAATAAAATCACAAACGATAAGCGGCCGATCATGTCCGATTTACGCGACTCGGGGGCAATCGAGCAAGACGCAGATATGATTTTATTTGTCTATAGAGACGAGATGATCAATCCCCAAAGCCTAGAGCGGGGCGTCGCTGAACTAATTATAGCGAAGCACCGAAACGGCCCTACCGGCTCTGTTAAATTAACCTTTTTGAGCGAAATAACAAGATTCGAAAACATGTATCAATGTAAACCATCGGCAACAAATAACTTTACATTAAATTAACAACTAAGTACTATTAGTCGTCACCCATAAAGAGAATAAAAAATGAAAGACGACAATAGAAAAAAGAAAAAATTACACCCCGAAGTGATTAGAATAATACAGCAGTTGGCTGCAGAGAACGGCGGCAAAACAGCACTCGCAAAAAAGATTGGGGTTTGTTCAGCTGCATTGATAATTAGATGGGAACGCAATATGTCAGTACCATCGATGACGGTAGTAAACAAGCTTATAGAATTGAGTGAAGGTAGGCTTATGCTTGAAGATTTCGCCTACGATATGAACGAAGATTTTGACTTCAGGGAGGGGGAATCGCTTGAATCTTATATTTGTAGAACGCTGCTAGCTCCTAAAGCGGAAGCTCTGGGAATATCAGCAATTGAATATTTGTATTCGATGGTTGCTCCATGTCTTGTGGTCATTTTAAAGCGCGGCTATCTTACTTACAGAGAGATAGAAATGTTTCACCAAGCTTTAAAACCTGGCAAAGGATACTGGCATAGAATATTTCGTCAGTTTCCAAGAAAAAATATTGATTAATTATTAATAAATGATTGACAATAGTTTGCAAATAAATTAACATTCAAATCAGCAGGAGACAATAAAAATGTCAAAAATTAGCGATTTAACAGGTGAAAGAGATTCTCTAGTACCTGCGACCGAACAAAGAAGAACCGGCATCGGCGGACATGACATAGCCGCAATATGCGGGCTTCATCCATTTCTAACACCGCTTGATGTGTACTTAGAAAAAGTGCACGGAATCAGTCATTTTGTTCCTGAGTATCTGCAAAGAAGAGGCTTATACTTAGAAGAGTTCTTACTGACAGAATACCTAGAACTTTTAAGAAAAAACGAAACAAAACAATTATACAGAAAATTTAGTGATGTTTTTTGGAGAGAAAAAAATCACAATTATTTTTATGCGCATCCTGACGCTGTATTTTACAGCCCAAGTCTTGATGACATTTTAAAAGAAGATCAAAGCGACCCATCATTACTTAGTAAAATATTAAAAAGAGCCGACGAAATTTCGCCTGAAAATTTATTTATTGTGGAATGTAAGGCACCTGGAATGCTTCGTAGCAACCAGTGGGGTGAGGAAGGTTCATTTGAAATACCGGACTATATAAAATGCCAGGCCGCATGGTATTGTGGCGTTTTAAATTTAAATAGAGCGCAAATTTTAGTTGATTCATCATTTAAATTAAAAATCTATACTTATGATAGAGACGAAGAACTAGAAGCTGAATTGTTTTCAGCAGCTGAAAAGTTCTGGAATCACAATATCGTAAAACAAATCGAACCTTGTCCTGGTACAGTTGAAGAATCCAGTAAAAAGTTCAATTACTCATGCAGTGACAAATCAATTCAGCTGACCGAAGATATCGTTCGCAACGTAAAAGAATACAAAGAGTTATCGGCGCACATCAAAGAGCTTGAAAAAGAAGCTGCAGAAAAAAGATTGGCAATTCAAAATTATTTGTGCGACTCAGAATACGGTACAAATGAATCAAAATTAGCTATCGTCTCCTGGAAACCGCAAGTAATGCAGAGGTTAGACACGATAGCATTGAAGAATGAAAAGCCAGAAATTTATAAAGAATATTTAACACAAACCAGATTTCGGAGATTCACAGTCAAGTAAGACTATATGAAACCCAATGATAATAAAACTAAAATAACTTATAAATACAAGGATAACAAAAATGACAAACATACTAAAAGGTCTTTTTACGTGCAGACATTGCATGGAAAAAAATAAACAAATACAGGGGCTAATTGATATATCAACAGCTTTGTTTGACGAACAAAAATTGTTGCTGTCTCAGTTGAACCTAAACAGGAGTCAACAAAATGTTAAAAACGTTAACAATGATATTAGGGTTGCAGAGAAAAAAGAGTAAAAAATTTTTAGTAAAAGAATTAGCGGCCGTACTGGCAGCATCAAGAGCAAAACTTAGAAACCTCAATAAGCTAGAAGAAGAAGTTGCAAGGCTTAAAAAAGGAAATCTAGTAGCGGCATCTTTAATGAATCATCAAAAAGAAGAAATCGAAAAACTTCTTTCAACAAATATTCGCTTAATTGCCGAAAAAGGCGCGCTGAAACTGCGATTAAGTCAAACGAGCACATGCTTGCCCATGTCTCCAAAAACTATAGATGTTTGCGTGCCCAAAGACACGTGGCTTGGTAACGTTACCCTAAAATCAAACTTGGGGAGCGGATCATAATGAATACCGAAAAAAATACAAATGTAACTCAAATTGCTAAAGAAAATCCGGAAATTAAAGAATTATTTAAAACTCCTGGTTTTTCTAACTCTTTAACAAAAAGAACATCAGCAAAAAGAGAAGAAATAATTCATTTTATTAAATTTTTTGAGTCGGCAATTTATAAGAATCCCAAGCTGTTAGAGTGCTCCACTCAAAGCATCATTACTGCTGCTCAAAACTTAATTGATTATGAGCTGTCTCCGCTGGAACCCCTCGGCCAGGCTTACTTGATACCGAAATACAATAAAAAAATTGGGGCGTTAGAATGCAAAGTTCATATAGGCTGGCGTGGACTATGCGCAATGGCAGCAAAAAGAGGCGGCTTAAAATCACCGACCACAGGCGTTATTTATATAGGTGACGGGTTTCGTTGCGTACGAGGGCTGCAATCAATCTTAGAGCATGAAATCGTATTGGAAGGTAACGCTCGCACCGATGATGAAATAATTGGCGTATACGCTATCGTCACGCTAAAAAACGGTGAAAAAATTTTTGAGGTGATGGGAAGAGGAGAGATAGAAGACATAAAAAACCTATCTGAATCTGTAAAAAATAACGACGGAAACTCTCCTTGGTTTAAATTTTTTGGAGAAATGGCGCGAAAAACAGTCTTGAGAAGACTACTAAAATATGTCAATGATTGCCCTGGGGTCGCTTATGCGCTTGAAAAAGATACTGAATACGATACTAAAGATTATGTAGATATCAGTGAAGTACAAAAGCCAAGCGAATCAAAGATGTTGACATCAAAAATACGCGCTCAAAAATCAATAGAAAATTTATCGGGAGAGAAATAATGGGACTAATCATCACAAGAAAAGACAATACAGGCATACGCATAATGATTGACAACATGGAAATAAAAGTTAAGTACAAAGGACTAAATCGCAATCAATGCGTACTTGAAATACAAGCCCCTAGAGAAGTTCTAGTTTTAAGAGACGAGGTGCCCTACGATGCAAGTAAAAATTCTTCCGATGGGCGACGTGTTGGTGAGCAATATTGCGATGCCACCATCAATAAACAAAGCATACTTAGGCACTCGCAAGCTAAACCGTTGCTTAACAACAGAAGCTAGAAAATGGTATATGACTCATAAAAAAATGGCGCGGGTTTTAATACCCGCGTCTTTTAAGCCCTTATCGTGTAAATTAAAAATAAAAGGCTACTTTTACTTTAATTATCCGAACAGGAGCGATACGTCAAACTATACAAAACTAACTTGGGATATGCTGCAAAAAACAGGAATCATAAAAAATGATAATAGATTTTTTGATGAGCGTTGCTTGAAGTTTCAAGTGCCGCCAGGCGTTCCACCTTACATTAATTTAATAATTTCCGAGCACAAAGAAGAGGAGATGATTATGAACGATCCAACACTATTTGCAGCAGAATTGCATGAAATAGCAACAAACATAACAGAAATGAAAAAAAGAGAAAAAGAGCCAACGCTGAAAGACCATGCGCAGATAGTGCAGTCTGTTCTTATGTTACATGAAAAATACCCAACTTTATTTGCTATGGCCGCAGAAGCTCTTGACAAGCAAAACAAGAGTCAAGCAATCACAGCAAAAACAAACAATCCTTAGGAGAAAAATTATGACGAGATACGATTTTTTCCTTTCCAAAATAATAAACGACATTGCATTAACACAGCAAATGATTGATGTTTCGGATTCTTCAGCGATGAAGATAAGTTCGCGCGCTGGCTATATATTGATTGCAATAAATGGAGAAAATTTAATAAAGTTTGTTACTCAAGACAACAATCAAGATCTCCTGGCAAATGCGCAATCTTTAGTTTCTTCAGCTTATGAAAGTATAAGCTATGGCACAAAAAAATTAATGGAAGCAGCAAGCATCGTAAGCGCTCTTGAAGAAGAAGCGACAACGTACACGCAAGATAAAATCTGTGAGATGGAGAGCAAATAATGAAAAAATATTTTAAAAGTTTAATAAACCTAAAAGCATCTTTATTTATAAGTAAATGGCATATAGATTTAACAAAAGAATACCACAGGGTAGCAGAAGATCTTTTGCTTTATATAGAAAATATTTTAGAAGAAGAAGACGTTAAGGACGAAAGGACTCTTAACACTAGACTTAGCTTTAGCAATTTTGAAGAATGTGATGTTCTTAATTATTCCGCGAATTTAGCTAACTCTGTTTTGGCCGGACTGTCAGACCCATTGAAAGAAATAAAACAAGTCACAGACATGTTAGCTCACTTAAAGTGTGTCGCTGAAGAACTTAAAAAGGAAAGAGAAAATGATTAAATTTAACGAAGAGTTATCAGCAGTAAATGCCAACATGGTTTCAGCCATAGAAAACTCGAGAACAATTGATTTGAAATTGCGCGAGATAGAAAGATTGCTGGCTGAGATAACAGACCAAATACCTTACGAATCATTTAATAATTTCCTGCAAAAAAAATGTATTGCAAGACCTTTCATTAGTGCTGCAGGTTCTGTTTCGTTCTGCAAAAGACAGTTGACCACTATACTAACTGAGCTTATAAAAACAGAAAAAATTTTAGATGATATTTCCCACGTTGCGGTAGAAAAATACAGCTCATAAGGGTTAAGAAATGTTCAAAGCTAACGATTATAAACGAAAAGTCATTATTCCTGAGATATTTCTATATAGAGAAAATTCTTTTGGAATAGAACAAAAGTTAAATTTTATCTTAGGGCTTTCTAAAAATATAGAAGCACTCGTGGAAGAAATAGAAGCTAGTATATTTCGTTTCACATGCAAAGATAATTTTCCAAAGATGCCATCGATTCATGAAATAATCATTGAATTCAAAAATAATTTGAATGCGCAATCATCAGATTTGATGGATTTAATAAAATCATTAATTGAATACAAAGAAAAATTATCTAAATTTAGCGTACGGGAGGGGAAATGCGAGGAATAAATAAAGTAACAATCATGGGGGTGGTGGGAGCCGCCCCAGAAGTAAAGTCTTATGGAGACAATAAGGTCGCAACAAGGATCAGCGTTGCGACAAATGAAAAATGGGTAGACAAAGAAACTGCGGAAAAGAAAGAGAAGGTTTCCTGGCATAGTATTATGTTTTTTAGACAGCTCGCTGAGGTAGCCGCTCAGTACCTAAAAGTTGGAACAAAAATATATTTAGAGGGAAAGTTGGACTACGGGCGATACATTGACAAAGAAGGAATCGAACGTTTTGTGACACGTATATTAGCTGACTCTCTGCAAATAATTGCAGATGGCAACTGGTCAAGCAAGGATGGAGGCGAACAGCAGCAAGCGGCTCCGGCGCAACAGCAGCAAAATCAACCGGCGCAACAAGCATCGTACAAGCCTTACGGGCACAATAAAAAAACAGCACCAGCACCAGCAAGTAAAAAGAGTTCCTTAGATGATTTTTTTGACGACGACATACCTTTTTAAAAGCAAAAAAAACCCTAACTTTTTACGGTTAGGGTTTTTGACTTAATTCTTCCATTTTCCATTTAGCGATTTATTATATGACGAACTAGTTAAAAAGTACCAACAAAGATATCTTATCGTTTCAAAAAATTATTGTCAAGCCCATAACCGGTTTTATTGCTAAATTCTAATTGTTCGGAAACGCGACGCTTTGTAAGCCCTGGTAGTTTCTTCCCGCCGCAAAAATCCCATCTGGAAAATTGTAAAGCTGCCTCAGACATTCTTTTCTCATTAATCAAAAAAAGCATTTCTGATTTTTTAAATGCGCTCATCCCGACATTGTAAATAAAGCTTAAAAGAGCAGTTACTTCATGTTTGTGAAGCTTAATACTCTTGTCTATTACTGAGCAAAGCTCCGCGTAAATAGCTTTAATATCAGCTAATAATTCCTTATCTGCAGCTGCGTATGAGATTTTTTCTCCCATTTTAACTTTCTCGCCATTAGAATATGATGTAGTGCCGTAACCAATTGTCGGGACTTTTGCTGGATCTAAATAAGCGTCTTCGCTGAATCCTTCAAATTTTTTGATAAAATCTACTGCTTCTGGAAATGGATAATCTATGAACATGTTCTCACCTTGTTTTATAAATAGAAACATTGTAACATATAACAAGTTCATGCGCTTTATTGCGCTAATTTAACAAAAGGAAAAATCATGAAAACACAAGACGTTTTAAAACCTATCTTATTTAGCCCCACTTTAATATCAATCTATCGCGAAATCAGAAGAATGATTATTGTGACGATGGTCTTTGTCGGACTTAAACATTATCATTTTATAAGCTCCTGGTACTGGGCATTAAGCCCCCTTTGGTTAACATTGCTGATCGATGAAGCAAGAATGATGGTCATAGATATGCGCGCACAGAAAATAAAATTAATAAAAGCGGGGTTAATAAAATGACACTAAAGCCAATCGAAAAATTATTTATTGTTTGCATTTCTGTTTTAGTTTCATTTTTGTTTTTAATACGCATGAATACGCCATTAAAAGTAAAAATTATTGATTGCCACCAAAGAACGCACGTAGAGCACAAGCATAAAGTTAAATCACCGCCAGTAGAAGATGTCAGTGCTGAAGATCAAAACGAAACCGATCAAACTATTTCCAAAACGGAAACAGTTCCTATTTCTGACTAATTTTTTTTCCGAGAATTGATTCTAAAGTTTTCAATCTCTGGTTGGTTTGCACTTCAAAAACCTTAAGCTCGGTGACAGTTGATGCAATTGTTTTAGACTGGTCTTGTACGATTGAGCGCAAATCGCGCTGCATTGATTTTGAGTTAGACTCAAGCACCATCAGCCTTGAGTCTATTCTCGTGACGAATTCTGCCATTTTGTAAAACATCCCAATTATCGTCAGTATTGAGATTGTTATCGCTAACATATCTCTGTATTTAGAGATGGTTTGCATTACTTTATTGATTCTTTTTCAACTTTTTTGTTTATTTTACCAAAATCGCGTGCATTACTGTTCTTTTTTGGCATTGGAAATTTTCGCTGAACTGGAACCCCGAACTCCGCGCTTGGTAACGTATGTCGTTGCCGAGAAGATAACTTAGGCATTAGTTTCACCATAAAGTACGCTATCTTCAAGGGGGACATAAAAAGTCTCAAACTTCGCGGGCAGCTGAAATTCAATGCCGCCAGCCTCACCGGCCATCAAGAAAAGTTTCCCAAGAGGTTTGTCGTGGTCGAATGTAAAAGATAATGTCATATTACCTTTGCTCGATAATTCTTGTTGATTGTTGAGCATATTTAAAAAAGCTCTGTCTATTTGAATTCTTAATTTTTTCATTTTTACTCCTATTTTTTAATAAAAATTTAACAATGATACTTGCGTCTATAAGCTCGGTGCAGCAAATCAATCATCCGCCGCGGGCAAAAATAAAAAACATCATGGCCGCATTTGTTTACAGCGTTAAATAACAAGCATTTTTTATGTGAACAATGTATCCCCTCATAAAAAATATTTTCTTTTGTGCAAAAACGATTCTCTTTGTATTCAAGCGCATCAAAAATAAATGAGCTAAGAAACGCTAAAGCCAGAGCACGTTTATATCTTTTTTCTATTCGATGGTCGGTTAATCGCATTTTTCGGGTTGACTCCTTGTGTTTTTTCAACTGTCCTAAGTGTACCTAGGCCTAGCAAAGCATACAACAAATTATTGATATCATCGGGCGGCAAAGGGTAAGCTACTATCGTCATAGTAGCTATACTTATTTTCACCCATACGTACAATGCCACCGCAAATTGCGGAATATAAAACGATAACAATAAGACTCCGCAAGACCACCCTATAAATGGTCTCCAGCCAGATTTGAAAAAATCAATCATGGCTTAGATGCCCAGCACTCAACATGAATAATATCTTGAGTAATTTCAAAGAAATTTGGATTAAGCATTAATTCTGCTCCTTCTTCGGTAACGCATATAATAATATCTTTCATTAGTTGACTCCTCGAAATCGTTTAATTATACTACATTTGGAAATTCAATGATTGGCTTCTCAACAATCTATAAATTTGTACTTAGGTAAAAGATTAACAGCAGACGTTTCGAGCTGTCACGGCTGCTGGAGATCTTATTTTTAACCAATGTACTCAATAAGATATAAAGAGCCTGGACCTCCAGTACCGCCGGTTCTTGCTGTTGATGCAGAAATAGCTACTGCGCCACTGCCACCTGCTCCACCACCAATGCCGTTGCTTCCGTCTGAATTAGAATTAGCGTCACCTCGCCGGCCGCCCCCAAATGGCCCTGTTGCTCCATCGCCCGCTATAATTAAGCCGGATGAATATACAATCCCAAATCCGCCGTCAGTTCCACCTATAATAATGTTACCAACACTGCTGCCTGACGACGATGCGCCGTTCCCGCCGTTTGTGAGCAAAGGAACCGCTCCGTTGCTGCCAGAAGCAGAAGCTCCCCCTGTTCCACCTAAAGCAACGGCCAAGGGGGGTATTGACCCAAGGGACGTGTTGCCTCCCGTACCGCTTGATACACCGCCTGCCCCCACCGAATAAGGTTGGCCAGCGCCTATTTGGGCGGCGGTAAGCAATACAATAGAAACAGCCCCGCTTCCGCCTCCACCTCCGGCCGCATAAACATTGGGTGAGGCACTTGTACTTACATTGCCCCCCGCCCCGCCTGCACCAATAGCAAAAACAAGAACATACAATAAACCAGCGGTCGGCACATAAGTTCCTGAACCCGTCAGCACGCGCGGAACAACTTGCTTAATAACGCCTGAAACGGTTAGCAAGCCGCCAGCAAAGGCTAATCCTGTTCCTAGGCCTACCGCGGTAGGAGCGGCAGTAGAGCCTGTCGCATTGGCTATCAGGGTGTTGGCAGCAATCGAGGGCAATATCCCCGCGGCTATTGCCGAGTCAACGTAATCTTTGGTTGTTAATTGGTCTAAATCTGTAATTGCGTCAGTAACGCGCACCGCCGGTGCTAAAATACCCGATCCATCATCAGCAAATTCGATGCCGTTGTAAATTAATTGGCTTGCCATGTCAGCTCCTTACGAAAAAAATGGGTTAAAACCAAGGATCGCGCTTGGCTCATTGTTTGTAATTGCAGCATCAGTGCGAACATTCGTGACTAACGCATTAAGCGCGCCTGCATTGATTGTTAAATTGTGCGGAGCAGTTGACGAGCCTATCGCGCCGCCGTTCCAGGTCACATCACGTCCTGAGATTTGCGCGTCGGCAAATACGTTAACATTCGTCAGATTCCATGTTACTTTTTCTGCGGTACCAAAATCTTGCGATTGAGTAAATGACACATTGCATGCGTTAAATTCACCAGTGGTCGGGTTTGCAGATTCATCTAGATCTGCAAAAACAGATGAATTTAAAGACGTATAAGTCGATGTTGAAGAAAGAAAAACCGTTCCGTTTGGCAAATAACAATTGTCAAAAGTGCTATACCCATCAGCGTTAAAATCAAAGCTAATCCCGCCAATAAGTTCCTTGACCCCTATTACCGTCATATTAATACCGTTGATAAGTAAATTCCCTGCAGATGAATTATACGCGCCCTCAAGCGTAAAATTGCTAGCAGACAAAACAGGGGTTGTCGATGAAAATTGATTAATGAAAATAGGAAATTTAATGATACAAATGTTCGCATTAGGGCAATTAACAATAGACGCGCAGTTAGTGCCGCCGCCCAAAAGCAAAGGCGTATCAATAAAAATGTTATAACCCTCAATAAAAGATGTCGTTGCATTTGACAAAGCAATTGCCGGTTTTTCACAGAAAAAGCTTACTTCTGTGCCGCCAACAAATGCATGATAGTCACTTGCCACTGCTGCGCTTGTGTCAATATAAGAATAATTAAGCTCAACTCTGCTTCCTGGCTGCGCTGCTGTAAAGTTAAAAAAAGTTGACTCTACTGTGGGCGACCAAACAAAACCGCTTCGTAGTGGGTTGCCTTGTCCTGCCACGACAAAGTTAACAAGCGCGCCATTAGTTGATGCGTCATAAACATTATTGAGTGCCTGGCAGTCAATTTTTACCCCTGGCAAAATCGTAATATTTACGTCATATTGAGTATCCTCAAAAACAAATGAGTTGGTCTCTATCGTGTTGCCGGTAACAACTATTCGAAAAAAACCAGCAGACATAGCAAGATTAACTTCAGTAAAATCACCTGACCCATCTCCGTTGACTGTAACTTCATACAAGCCAAGAGCAATATTTGAAATTAATAATTGTCCGGAAGGGTTAACCGTGGGCGCAGCTTGGGTAAGTCTAATCCAGCGGCCTGTTCCGCTTGTCGGCTGGACAACATTAATATCATCACCCGTTGCGCTCGACGCTGGCTCATATTGAAAAAGGCCAAGACCAGGGACAAACGCAAAGACCCCGTTCTCAACGCCATAAGCTGACGCGGTAATACCCTTAAGTGCCGCTAAAGTTTGAGTCTGGCTTTGCTCAACTATAACCCGCGTCCAAAGACTGATATTTGCCATTAATAATTTTTCCTATAGTTTTCACCGGTGGCACCGTACCCATCGGCATACCCGTTAACGTTTCCGTCCACGAACCCTTGGGCGTAGACACTATCAATCGGTGGTGGCGAAACCCCCACAATATCGTTCGGCCCTCTTAATATAGAGCAAGTTATACCGTAAAATAGCATTTTTAAACACCCCACTGTAAAGTAGCTTGATTAATGGCGTCACCTACTTCTAATATTCCAAGCATGTTGATAGGCGTTAGGCCGCCAGCGTGCACATACAAAATTAATTCTTCATTCCACGGTGTCTTGTAACGAACAAACCTATCTATCTCTGGCGCGCTCAAGTCGACAGCCGCGTTAATTGCTCGGCATAGGACAGGCTGCATAAGATTTGTCTGGGGGTTCCTTCCTATAAAATTT
>Ga0315902_10001389_pt1 | contig 38800 bp, 58 predicted proteins | sample LakEriMetagenome_9_FD_203523 | JGI IMG/M metagenome (GOLD analysis project Ga0315902, IMG submission 203523) | Freshwater fungal communities from buoy surface, Lake Erie, Ohio, United States - Buoy 12 MA117 | ecosystem: Environmental > Aquatic > Freshwater > Lake > Lake biofilm | place: USA...
GGCAGCTTTACGTTGTCGATCAATCCGCCGCCCTCGCAGCCCAGCGCCAGCACCTGATCCCTCGCGCTACTGGGGATGATGGGGAACTGGTGGGGCGGTTGCGCTACACATACGAGCATGGGATTTTCGTTGCCGCAGAGAACGGTATGCTGGCTGGAGCGGATGAAGCCGCCGACCGCATCGAAGCCCTGAGCGCGGAGGTGGGGCGGTTGAAGGCGGATGGGCGGCTGCTGATAAACGACTGCGACTGTATTGGGATGAAAAGCCCGATGCTTGAAAACTTTCGCCAAGCCCTAGGAGCCAAGCCATGACCGAAGCAGCAGAGATCGCGGCCAAGCTGACGGAGGCGCAGCGCGAGGCGGTGCTGGCGGGCTACCCAATCCCAAGTATGGGGACGAACGGTTACGACACATTTATGCTGCCGTTCGAGTATGGCCGAAGCGCCAAGGCCCTGCATCGGCTTGGTCTAGCAGCGCTTCCGTTTGCACCGCAAATGCTCACCCCGCTCGGCCTCGCCGTCCGCGCTGTTTTGCAGGAGAAGGGGTGATGGGAGCGCATCTGAAAACGACTGGGATTATAGGATTTATGGGATTGCTTGGCTGGATTGGCAGCCGCACCCCTGATTGGGCATGGCTATACCTCGCCTGCGCATTCTATTTTGCGGCGGTCTATGCTGGCATTTACCTGATGGTGAAGCGCCCATGACCCCCGCACTGCGCCACTGGATATGGGTCAACTTTGGCTTTGATGTTTACGAATGGAATGATGAGGAGATTAGGTTTTGACTGAGGATGACATGGCGCTTCTTCTTGGCAGACGCCTTTTGGCTGACGCAGATAGATTGAGGCTTTTTATGCCTGATTGCCTAGCCCGGCTTCCGCTGGAATGGCGGGGTGCGGAATACGAAGTGCTGATTTATTTAAAGTCTAGCGAACCATCTCAGGAGTGACCATTACCCGACCCACTGCGCCATAGTCGCGGTGATAGGTAATGGCCCAAGCTGCTCTGTCGGCAATCCAGCCACCCCGCGCTGCGTAGGCATCCCTTGCCGCCAGCGTCGGGTGCTGGACGACAGTCACCCCGTTGTATTCTTTTTCGTCGCGGTGATGGCGATGCCCGCAGTGAATTTCGCGGCGCTTGGTTGCGCCCCAAATCTCAGGGAACTGCGCCGCAAACAACAGCGGCAGGGATTCGTTTTTGACCTTGTGCCCGTGGTGAACGCCCAGCATCACCGTGCCCCACTGGTGGCAGTAGAACGGCAGTGCAGAGTTATCGACCGTCAGGCGCGGCTCGTTTTCGTAAACCACCGCCATCATGTCCGAGAGCCAGCCGGTGCCCTCCTCGTCGTGGTTTCCTTCAGCGATGACCAGATGCACCGTATCGTGCCGCTCTAGGGCAATGCGGACCATCTCGCGGATAACCCGGATCGCCACGCGCCTAATCTTGGGATAGCGGCTATCAGCGTCCAGAACGTGGCCGTGCGCCGGCGTGACGGGCGTCTTGCCGTCAGTGTGAAGAAAGTCGCCTTGGATGTTAATCACCGCGTGAGATGCTTTGGGGCAGGCATCAATCATATACGCATAAGAGCGCATCAGGATATTTTCAGCGATGTGCAAATCCCAGTCTTCGCCGCCTTCTTGGTGCCATGCGAGCATGCCCAGATGATAGTCAGTGAAAGTGTAGAGATTGCACAGCGCGGCCTCAGTCAGGGCTGGCCTAGCCACGGCGGCAACCGGGTCAATGTCTTCCTTCAGCGCATCGACAGCGTCTTTTAGCGCCTCAAGCAGGGCTTCATGGCGCAAGCTTGACTTAACCCACTGCCCGGTCGGCTTGCCCTCGTCATTGTAGTAGGTCGAGACGCCCTTGACGACGAAGCCATCCGGCACTGATTTGACCATATCATGCTGGGGCGAAAAGCCGCGCATGGCGGCCCTCTTCTGGACCCGCTCCCTAGCTTGAATGATGTTTCGCGCATTTACCCCAAGGGCTCTTGCCGCCGCTCGCGTGCTGCCATGCTCTCGCCAAGCGAGCAAATATTCGCGCTGACGCGGAGTCGCGAACTCCAGCAAGCTGTCGTCAAAATATGTCATGGGTTACCCCCTATTCGGCGTAGCCGTCCTGTTTTAATTTTTGAAAGTATTCGTATGTCGCTACTGCGCTGGCTGCGTTGTCTGTGCAGATGCGCAGGTCGGCTTCGGATACCAAGATGGCGTCTGCGGGCAGGTCTTCGCGTGCGCCGGAATCTTGATCTTGGCCGGCGGAATGGGCTCCGCTGCCACTATGGTTTTTCCGCACCCGGTTAGCAGTGATGTAGCGATCAAGGCTATCGTGAGCCGATGCAAGTTCCTTGGCATGGGTTTCCTCTGCAATCTCATTGGCGCGCTGGTATGCGGCCTTTTCCTTCTCACGCTGAGCGATCTGAGCCTTGAGGTTGACCTCGCTGGCAGCAAGGATTCGAGCCTGATCGGTCCGGCAATCCTCTAGCGCGTCCTTGGTGCTATTCAGCCGCCATGTCTGGACGCCGAGCGCAATGGCCAGCGGGACAACGGCAATCAGGATGCGGTAGCGTTTGAACAGGGCTAGGGCCGCGTCTAGGGCTATGGCGATGGGCATTAGCTATCTCCCCTATCGTCAATCTTGGCCCCGTCCTTGCTAACGTCGATCTGGATGCGGCGCCCCATTGCCCAGCCCATTGCGGTCATGCCGACAAGGATTTGTACATGGGCGGCAATTGCCAGCCAGAACGATAGCTTTACATCCCCGCTGACCAGATAGACCCCAGCGGCGGCAAACAGCGCCATGACGACCCAGCCACCCAGAATAGCAAAGAACGCTAGGGCGCGCCTGCCGCCATGCGTATCGACCGGGGGCAGCTTCACGCCCCACCACGGACGGCTGGCGGGATCATCTTGATTGCTTCGTCCTCGACTTCAGCGACCCGGCGCAGCCAGCCGCGACCGAAGGTGCCAAAGGTGCGAAGCTGCCGGTAGTAGTCCCGCCGCATATCCTGATACTGCATCACGCAGTGATCGAGGCCGCGAGCCCTGACGGTTTGGTCAACCAGCGAAAGCGTGCGGGGACCGATGATGCCGTCGTCCACGGCGCCAACCAGCCTTTGCAGAAACTTGGCCCCGCGCCCAGTGCCGGCATTGACCGAGAAGTCAAAGACGCAAAGATCGAGCCCCGCCGGGATAGAGTCGCAGTGAACCTTATCCCAGTATTTGACCTTATAAAGCGCACGGACATGATCGACAGTCAGGCCGCGCATAATCTTTTCAGATACAGGGTGACCAACCCACTCTTCATAAACTCGCTGAGTAACGCCTAGGTTAGTGCGGCCCCCCGGATCAGAAGGATGATTAACATAGCCGCCTTCGTGGTGAAGGATTATTTTTAAACAAGCGTCAAAGTTTGCCTTCGCCATTGGCTTTACTCCGCCCAAGCCACTCTTGCACAGTCTGGGTTTCAAATATGCGAATGGTCGTCCAAATGATGGTGATTAGCGCTGCGATATTAGGAAGCATCTGAAACAGCGTCCCCAGCATGGTGCCAACTGAAAGCGCATCAATCAGATGCTTGACGCCTTCGGGAATGTGCCTCCAGATGTCGTCGTCGCTCATCATACCACCATTACTGCCACAATGATAGTTAAAGCGGTAGGAATAATCATGTCAAGAAGAGATTTAATATTCCAAACGCGCCCCTGAAGCCCGCCATGCCACGGCATATTGGCGCGAATACCCAAGCCGTACCGCTCAATCCAGCGATACTCAGCTTGGGCATGCTCGCGGCCAATGAAGAGTCCAACGCCCAAAGCCGCGCCGGCCCACCAGTTTCCGGTGGATAGACCGATAGCGGCCTGCATAAGCAAGGCTAGGGAGCCGTGCAGCATTATGCGGCAGCCCAAGGTAGCGTCGGGCTCACAACCGGCGGGCTGGCCTGATCGGCGATCTGCTTGGCGACATTGGCTTCAAGGGCGGCAACCTGCTCTTCGCCAAGGGCGTCCTGCACCCAGCCGATAACCTGCTCTTCGGTCAGGTCGGCAAAAGACACAAAGTCGGCATCTGGGTCCAGCGTCAGGCCAATCGAGCCGTAGGCCGAACCGCTATAGGTGCCATCGGTGGCGTTAAGTCGCCAGTGGACGGCAAAGACCACGTCGGTCTCGCCTTCGTACTCGGGGTAGCAGTCCATCTGGTTGATGGCCCAAGTGTTGGTAATAGCCATAGTCAGTTTCCTTCGAGTTGCGCCACGCGGGCACGGAGAGATTGGAGTTCCTTAATGAGCATCGGGACGAGCTTAGAGTAGTCCACGCCCATCATTTCTTCCGGGTCGCTCGATGCGCTAACAGCCTCCGGTGCGACCTCGACCAGTTCCTGCGCGACGAAGCCGTAGCGCTGATGAAAACCAGTTTCCTTCCAGTCAAACTTACGGACTTGGATCGCGTCGATTAGGGCCGAAGCATCGTCTGCATCGGTGATGTTCTCCTTGAGGCGGATGTCCGAGGTAGTGTTGTACTCGACACTCGTGCCGTTCCAACGCACACCGCCACGGAAGGTGGAAGCAGTGCGAATTGGCAGAACATAAACCGCCGTCCCCGCCGCCCCTGCGGTATTCGCGTCAACGTAGATAACGTCGGCTGCACTGGCAGTAGTGACATTAAACCTTGCCCCGGCAGCGCTCGTTGCCCCGATCACGACGTTACCGCTGGTGTCGATCCGCATGCGCTCGGTGCCGCCAGTCTGGAGGCCCATAGCCCAGCTACGCGTGTCGATATTTACTACAACGCCGTCGGACCCGCCGATGTCGAGGCTGCCCTGCGAGTTGCCGAGCCGCGCCGGAATGTTGGTTCCGGTGGCCGTTACTTCAAACAACCGGGCGGGGGATGTTGTCCCGACGCCGACGCTGCCGGTAGCACCGTTGATATACAGCCGCGTAGTAAAGGACGCAGTCGAACGGAACTGGAAGTCACCCGTCGTCGAACCAGTACCCACACCACTGTCGAAGTACATCGTATTGCCAGCGGTAGCAGTGTTGCGGATAGCGCTGCTGTCCGCCATGAAGAGCGACACACCGTTAGCAGTCCCCGCGTTGATGCTGCCGTTGACATCGAGCTTCTGGCCCGGCGAACTAGTCCCAATCCCGACGTTGCCGCTCTGGTCGATGCGCATCCGTTCGCCGCCAGACACGCCGTAGTTGTTGGTAGCGAAGGTGATGTAGCTACTGCTCGAAGCCCCGCCAGCTACCGTAGTGAAGCCGATGTTGGCGCGAGCGTCGTCCGCAGGGTCGCCAGTACTCCAGACACCAACTGTCTGCGTCGCAGCTTGGTTACGAGTCAGCGGCCCAAGAACAATGTTGCCGTTAACCGATAGACGGCCATTAGACGACGGTGTGCTCGTCCCGACCCCAACATTACCGTTGTTGTCGATGCGGAGGCGCTCAGAGCTGTTGGTGGCGAACACCATGACATTTGATGAGTTGCCGCCATAGATGTAGTTATTGGCGTTACTACCAAAATTAAGCGCGGCGTCGCTGGCGGTCGTGCTCCGCGATATCTGAATGTCACCGATTACATTGAGCCGCGTGCTGGGCGAACTAGTCCCAATCCCGACGTTGCCGCTCTGGTCGATGCGCATCCGCTCAGCCGCACCAGTGATAAAGCGCAGCGCATTCGTAATGCCGCCTGAGCCGGTGCCGTTGTAGGCAAGAATGCTGGCGCTGTTGTCGGCCATGCCGATGGTGCCAGAGTTGCCCCGCAGGTAAAGGTTTGCCGAGTTGAGCGCACCAATCGAATCTACGGTGCCAAGGAAGTATCCGTTACCATCCTTATCGACGCTAAAGCGCTCAGTGGCGCCAACCTGAAGGGTGACAATTTTAGAGCCCGCAGCAGAGGCGGAATTGGTCACGTTCATCTTGATCGCGTTGAAAACAGTTCCAGCCGCGTTCCAAGTGTCCGTCAGGTCATAAAGGTAAGCCATGATTGTCTCTTAACTCCGCACAATCCGCTAAGTACACTCATACAGCGTACCAAGCCCAAAAGCAATTCAAAGCCTAGTAGTTGGTTACATCCATAACGACTACTTGATAGTCGCCGAAAAGTGTCGGCGTAGAATCACCCGGCGTCGCCACAAGCAGAAATGAGCCAATTTGCACCCCGTTCGTAGCTCCCGCCACTCCGAGCAGAAATTGCTGCGTATTATTGGGCAGGGCGCGGTAGAGCAGCCGCTCAGTCCACCGGGTCAGCAGTGACGCATAGGTCCGCCCAGAATCAAAAGTGGTTGTCGATGTCAAGGGGCTCGTCAGCGTTCCGGTCAGGACGCTTCTGATCCGCATCGGCTTCTCAGCAAGCGAAAACGCCAGATTGCCAGCGGTATCGTAAATCTCAAACAGCTTGCTTGAGGTTGGCGTCGGTTTCAGATCGAACAGCCAGTAATCAATGGTTGTGCCGACAGCCTGCGTGGACAAAAAGTCCCAAACCCAAGTGAGCGAAGTGGGCGTGCCGTTTTCGACAAAGCCAATCCCTGTCAGGCCAGTAAGCCCTGACGGCCTAATCGCCAGCATGGGGTATGTACTAGAATTAGGCCGAGTGTAGCTAAACGAGGCCATGCTGGCTGCTTCAGGAGCGCCGGCCTGCGTATTTGTCACAGTCGTAATGGTGCCCTTCTGAATAAGCACCGGGTTGACCAAGCTGTCGGTAATCTGAACCGTGCCGCCATCATTCCAAATTGTTAAACCTGCCGGCATATCAATAAACCCCGTAGAAAATCGCCCCAGCAAAGTCAGTGGCGGTTGATTTAGTCCAACTCATCGTTGTGCCGGAGAAGCTGACAAAGGGATAGCGATTTGATTCATTGGTCGAGGCCGCAATGAAGTAGAACGGCGAGCCCTCTGATAGCAAAGAATTTGTCACGCTACTCGTTTGGTTGCCTGACGTAATGTTTACCTGCCCCAGAATAAAGCCGGTGCGGGTCGATACGTCGATGATGAGGTTGCCAGAGGCATCCCACAACTGGATACCGGCAGGCATTACCAGATACCCAACCGGACACGCAGGACGCCAGAGCTATCGTAGACCCGCAACTGGTTGCTCTCAATTTCCATCCGCTGCCCGCTTGTCGCCGTGCGCAGCAGGCCGATAGTGGCGCTAACTGAGGACAGATCGGTGACGCTTATCTTGGCTGCGGTGACGGCCCCGGCGTTAATCTTGTCTGCCGTAACCGCGTTCGAGGCGATCTTGTCTGCGGTAATGGCGTTAGCGAAAACCTTGTCGGCAGTGATGGCGCCAGTGGCAATATTGCCAGCCTCAATGGTGCCTGCGGCGATCTTGGCGCCAGTGATAGTGCTGGCAGCGATCTGAGTTGCCGTAATCGTGCTGGCAGCAATGTTGCCAGCCAGAATGGTCGCTGCGGCAATCTCATTGGATGTAACTGCCCCGGCGGCGATCTTCGGCGTGCTAATGGCGCTATCAGTAATCTGAGTGCCGGTAATTTGCCCCGTCACCTTGGCGGCTGAAATGGCCGCAAGCTGAGAATCTGATAGCTGCCCGGTAACCTTCGATGCCGCCACCGCAGCAATCTGAGCGTTGGTTAGCTGACCTGTAATGTCGGTTGCAGGGACTTCCGCCGACCAAGACGCACCAGTGTAGCGGTAGAGCTTGTCTTCCAGCGTCAGGTAGACGACGCGGCCCTCAAACAGATTGGTCGTCGGCAGAGTGGCAACGATCTCATAGCCGCCTTTGGTCTTCGATAGGTTAAACACCTTATCGATAGTGACCGCAGCATATGCGCCACTGCCTGTGGCCCTGATCGTCAGGGTGGCCGTATCTTCATTGGTGTCGAAGCCGCCGGTAATGGTATAGGTCCGGCCAGTGAACGATACAGCGAGCCCCTGCGGATTGCCGCCACTGGGGACCGACAGGCTAAAGTTGGTGCTGATGTCGGTGTCGCCGCTGACAATGACGAAGTTGCCGGTTGCCGGGGCATAGGACACCACATCGCCGTTGGCATAGGCAAACAGGCCGACCGACTCGTTGGTAAGGTAGCCAGAGATGGCCGGCGTGCCTGCGGCGCCAGTTGCCCCCGCCGCGCCGGTAGCGCCCGTAGCGCCAGTCCGGCTCTTGGCGATGCTGTAGGTTAGGCGAACCGTCACGCCAGAATAGGAAGCGTCAAATTGGGCTGTGGCCGTATCGGAGCCGGGATCGCTAATCGTATAGACGCCGCTCGAATTGATCGAGTACCAGCTTCCAGTGCCGACCTTGGAAAAAGTGACCGTGCCGCTAGTGGTCTTTTCGACAAAGCCGTCAAAGACACGCATGGTCCCGCCGGCAGTGCTATAATCACCACCAGTGCCGTCAAGGGCAGTCGCTACCACATGGGCTGAGTTGGTCAGGAATGCCGAGATTGCGTTTTCGCCGGGCGTGCCGGTGCCCTGAACGAACAAGTCCCAATAGACAGTGTTGGTCAGCGCAATGCTGGTCGGCACGTTCTGCTTGGCAATGTAAGTCGCATCGCCAGTAGCATTTTGGACAAGGTCACCCTTGTTGTAGGCCAGAGATGTCGAGTGGACGCCAGCCGGGTTATTGCGGGTCGCGAAGTCTTCCGGCTTACCTGAGCCAGTGACCGAATCCCAGATAGCCGTGACCGACGCATCGACGGTGCCGAGAATGAACGGGCTGTTAAGCGGATTGTAGATCGTCGGTGCAGCCGGCGACACTGGGGCAGAGTCTTCAGCGTCCCACAGATAGATTAGCGGGCTTTCCTCGATCAGCGTCAGCGGCACCTGCCCGTCTGGGCGAATTTCCTGACTGATGACGCGGAACAACTTATTGCTCCAGCCGAGCGGCTCAAACGACAGCCGGACAACGTCGCCAACGGCGCAGCCCTGACCACGGGCATTGAAGACGGCGGCGAACGTGCCGCGATACTGGCTGCGCTGCAAAACTTGCTTGGCAATGCGCTGCGCCCGCCGACCGTCCTCGACGTATGGCAGGTCGAGCGACATAACGCGGTCGATCCCGTCCGGCGAAGCAAAGCCAACCTCTGGGTAGTCCACAAGTTGGTACAAGCTGTTCTGCGACGGGTCGATATACCGACCGCGTGCCTTATTGTAGCTATCGGACAGGCCGCGCGTCTGGTTCCACTCAAACTCGCCGATGACATCGTTTTCGTCAAAGTCCAGCACATACTCGGCCAGATCATTGCGCATGATCTCAACCGACAGTTTGCCGTTGCTGTCGCGCAGCGTGCCGTTCATCGAGGCAAGGAAGGTGTTAATAATGTTCATGCGGTCGTCGGCATCCGACGCCGTACCGGAGGTCCGGTAGCGCTTCTGCGTGCCACCGATGGCAAGGGTCACGTTCTCATCGCAGATATTGGCTGCGGTGATGAAGCTTTCCATGTCGATGCGATTGGCCGGCACGCCGCAGCCAATCGAAAGCTCGCCATTGATCTTCCAGCCAAGCAGCCACCAAAGCAGTTGCAGGGCCGGATTGTCGGTGTCGTCAGCCGCCGTATAGGAGCCCCAAGTGGTCTGGTCGTTTGAGCGATGGGCGCCAGAACCGCCGGGCAAAGTGCTGTCCTTGCGCGGATCGTACAGCAGAGCGCCATCGCCGATTATGGTGACGCGGCTAGGCAGCCCGTTGACCAGTGGGCTTTCAGTTTTGCTGGAGTTGCCGGTACGCTTAATCCGCAGATGCACATAGGCGCAGCCAGTCAGCGGCGTGCTGCTACCCCACTTGGAGCCGCCGTTGATAATAATGGCATTGGCAACGCTGCCTTCGATTCTCGTATTAATGGTAAGATAACCGGAATAGGTTCCAGTAACACCGCCGCCGGCCGTCCAAGCCTGCTTGTCCTCAAACCAAATCTCATCAATCGACTTAACCTTATGCGACGCAACGGCAATGATATAGTCAATGTACTCCTGATTGGTCCCGCTGGCCTCATGGTAGCGGAGATCAAGGTTCATCGCCGTGGTGCCGAATACCGCTTTGCGCGGCGTGGCTGGGTCTAAGCTAACATTGAGACGGCCAAGCTGGCTCTTTGGAATGCTGGGGCCAAGAGCCGCTTCAGCAACCCCACTAAGGGCCAAAGTGGCGCCCATAGCAATAAGGGCACCTTTGGAAACTGTCAGGCCAAGAAACCCAAGGCTCCCGCCACCAGTAAAAATCGCAGCGGCTATTAGCGCAACGCCGGTAATAATCTTTAGGACTTTACCCATTTAGCCGACGCTCCAAGCCTTGTCCCACATCGCTCTGGGCACCCTCTCCAGTCCGTCATCAGAAACGAACCATGCGAACGAGCCCATTACTACACCAATAGAGCCGTCAAAAAAAGCAATGTCGCCCCTTTGAGCATGGCTAAGCTCAATCGCAGGAAATTTTGCGTCGATAGTTTCCTCAAGGGTGCCATTACCAATCTCTTTTAGGGCGCGAACGCTGCTCGCGAGGCTGTTATAGGCATTGCGGAACTCTGCCATTTCATCAACGCCTGTGACAGCCTCGACGGCACCCCCAGTGAACGTGCAGCAATCATTGATGCCGTAGGCAAATGGCTCATGGCGCTTTTCTGCAATGTACTGCACAAGGCGCTCTTCCCAGTTCGACAGTCTCATACCATTCTCACATCAGAGTCAATTCCGCGACCACCACCGCCGCCGTAATAAACATCTCCGCCGCCGGAGTAGCCAGAGCCCATACCAATGCCGTTTGCAGCCGAGATCGAGGCGTTGGCACTGGAATCCGCCGCATCGAATATCTTCTGCATCAGGTAGGTCTTACCCGGCGCACCCGAAAGCGTGGCGAGGTAGTTTTCAATCGTCAGCGTGACCCGCTGCTCTTCTGGCGAGCCGCTGATGGTGATGTCGTTCATGTACCCGGTGTAGTACGGAATGATCGAGCCGATCTGCGTTTCGTTTTCGTCCACACAGTAGAACCACAGCCTAGCTGCCCGGCCCTGCCAGCGCGAGCGGTCGCCGATTGTATTAAGGAAGTCGGTGACGCGCCCCTGCACCAAAGCGCCGAAGCGGTCGTAGATTAGCGAGTCGTCGCGCTCTTGGATGAAGGCCAGATTGACGAGCAGCCCGCCGAGCGAGATGGAAACCGTCTCCGAGCCGCTTTCGTTGTGCCTAACAGCGCCGACTTCAAGAAGATTGTGGTCGTAGCTTTCGTAAGTGCCGTCAAGCTCAAAGTCACCAGAGCCAACTACGACCTTATCGTAAAGACCGCTGGTGGCGCGCAATACGTCGCCGTCCACATCGGCATAGATAAGCATCCGCCAATTTAGGACTTGGCTCGCAAGAGCATTCTGGGTTGTTGCGTCAACCATTAAAAGGCTTCTCGCAGATTAAGGGCCAGACTGTAAACATAGCCAGCCTCAACTGACAGATTGGGCTCTTCGACCAAGTACATCTTGCAATACGGGTTTTTGTACTCGACGGAGCTATTGTCAGTGATCGGCTGACGTACCGGCGGCTCTACCGCGATTGTCGCCTGTCCAGAGCCATTGCTGGTGACATTGGCGGTCACCTGCAAAAGCTGGTCGTTAATCGTGACAAACTGACCAGCCTGAAGGACGGTCGTCGATACCGGCCAGCCGTCAGTGGCAATATTCCTGCCCACCTGATCCACGCCATTGGTGCTAACGGTATTGGCAAGCGCGCTCTGCGCCGTGGGATCGACGGGGACGTTAAAGTCATTGGCTGTGCCGCGAGCAAGCGCAATAAAGGCTCGCCAAGCATTGATGTTTGACGATCCGACAATCGGCGGAAGTTGGAACTGGCACTCCCACCAGCCGCGACCAGAGGCCACGACCTGCCGCCTGCCGGTCCACGACGAGATATTGGCCTGCGTCGGCATCATAAGCCGCCAAGCCATCGTCTGCGGCTTAGGCGTGGCTGGCATCGCAATGGTCGTCATTTAATTGCACCTCCGAGGCGGGGCCGGCGCAGAGACTTGATCGTCGTTGCCTGCGCCGCTGCGATAATGGAAGGCGCCGCCTCAATAATACCCTGCTGGACCTGAGCGCGGACAGCAGCCGGATCACTTGCACCGCGAGCATCTACGTTAATGATGGTCCCGCCGCCGCCGCCAGTCTGTCCAATGCTGCGGTTGGGGATGACGGTTCCGCTCTTGCCCGGCACCACAATTTCAGGGCCTTTTTCGCCAACCAGATACGGCTTATTGGCCGAAACCGGGCCACCAGCAGCGCGGGCTCCAGCCAAGCCCGGAACAGGTAGGCCAATGGCGCCGAGGAATTTGGTTACCATGCCGACGATCTGCTGGACGACATAGAGCCGCCACAGTTCATCAATCACCGCATTGATAATGCCGCGCATGCCGTCCTTCCACGACATGGCGCCAGTCAGCATGCCCTTGAAGGCATCAGAGACGGCACCGCCAATGCGCTGATAGGATTTATCAAGCTCCTCAAGCTGGGTAATAAACGGCTTGATGACCTTATCGCTAAGCGTCTGAGCAGCGGCCATGCCCATCTCTTCGGCGCTCTTAAGCGTTTCCTGAAGCTTGGCCTCCTGATCGTTGGAGAGCTTCTCCAATTCTTCGCGCATCGCCTGATCGCCTTTGTAGCGAATGCGCTCGATGTCTCGCTGAATTTCAGCAAGCCGCTCAGCAGTCTGTTCCGCTTCTTGAATGGCACTTTGTCCAGACGGCCTTCCACCACCACCTCGTGACGGCCTAATGTTTGATTCAGCCCTTTGACTAGCGCTGGCAATCCTCTCGCGCGCTTCATTGCCACGATCAATAGCAAGCTGCTGCCAGCGAATTTCTTGGTCAATCTGATTGATTTGATCCTGAATGCGGCGGCGCTCGCCGGGCACCGGGGCAAATCGCGAATCGCCCATTTGACCGCCGGGGAGATTTGTTTTGCCAAGTTTAATCTGAAGCTCTAGGCGCTTCTGTTGCATCTTGGTCAATTCACCTTCGGCGCGAATTAGATCGGCCATGCTGCCGGCGGCGACAGCATCAAGATACTTGTAATGCGCGTCAGCGGCTTTCTTTGCCGCAGCCTCACTTTGGAATAGCTTATCAATAATCGGCTGAAGCGCAATCGCCCCAATCATTACCGCCGCGCCCCACGGGCCAGCCAAGAAGTTACCAATTCGCCCAGCCGTGCCGCCCATCATGGACATGGCGTAGCCGACCTGACCGATCTGCTGACTAAATGCCTGCGATACGCTCGCGCCGGTTGCGACAGAAGTGGCAAAGTCATTAAATTGCATGCCAAGCTGCTGCGTACCCTGACGGGCGTTACGCAGTTCCTTGGACTGGGCATCCAGCGCATTGTTATAACGAGTACCATTGCGGATCACGGCTTCGGTTGAGGTCGAAAGCGCCGAGTTGGCTGACGCCAGCTTCTTCGTTTCAGCCTCAAGAGCGCCGACGCGATTAATCAGCGTGGCAATGGCTTCCATGCCCTTGACGTTCGCCGCAATGTTGAAGTCAAGGTTTTGCTGAGCCACTTTTCCGCCTTTCGCCTTCAATACTGAAGTATGCAGCCCACTCGTTATATTCCGAAACTGTTATTTCTTCAATCTCTGCGATGGTTTTGCCGAGACGATCCGCCAAAGTAATCAGATTATACCTTAGCGGATCGTTTCTTAGTTTTTTTCGTGTTCCTCGACATTGGTGCCGGACATAAGCTCGGCAGCCACACTGGAGATAACCGACACCTCTTCCCGCATCAGAACCGGCTTGTCCTCAAGCGTGAAAAGCTTTTCGCCCTGACCATTCTCAGCCTTGAGAATGATTAGATCGACCATCGCCTCAAACGAGGCCGACTGGAGAAAAGTCGGGTGCTTGCGCTGGATGCGATTAAGCTCCCCGGCGAGCAGGGGGCCGAAGTAGACCTTTTCAGGGCTACCCGGCTCACCCCATGCCGGTACTTCGATATGACGCTTCTGGCTCGTTCGAGCCGCAATCCGCTGTGCGATACTCATACTTATTCCTTTCAGTTAAAATTACGCAGCGGTCCCCGTGGTAAGCGCGCCAGTGCCTTGAAGCGTAATCGTCGATTCAACCATGCCGTCGAAGCTGGCCGAAACAGTCTTGCCGGTGACAATGGCGGTGCCATATAGATAGGCATCGCCGGTCGTTGCGCCTTCAGGATAGAAGTTCGCGGTCACTTCAGCGCCAACCACAAGCGCGGTCTGGCCGTTAGTGTCCGTTTCGTCCCAGAAAACATCAACCGTGCCGCTCCAAGCCTTAAGCGTGGTCTTGTGCGTCCGCCAAGAATCGCCCATCGTGGTATCTTCCACGGTGTCCGAAGTCTGCTCGATGGAGTACGAACGAATTTCAGCAATCGTATTGGCACCCACCTTGACGGTGCCTTCACTGCCAGTGTGAGTAGCCATTACTCAGCCTCCTTAGTGCTTTTTGACTTGGCCTTGGCGGGTGCCTTGGCCGGCTCTTCAGGCGTCCAACCTATGGTTTGGTAGTAACCCAAATCACAGGCGCAAGCCAGAATTTTATCGCCATTGGCGTTATAGACTGGGATCATTTTCACCGAGCAGTCTCCACATCATCAATGCTTGTAACATATTCGACTGCGTAGACCAAGCGGGCCGAACCGATGCCGGACTCGCCTTCGATGTTAACATCAGTTTCTGTGGAGGTAAGAACTGTCGATTTGGCTAGGCCGTTCAGGGTAAAGTCGCCGGCAATGGCCTCTTCCGCCGACACGCAGATATTATCAATCGTGTCTGAGATTGTTGCGCTGGCGCCCTTGGCAAACACCTCCACCACGACATTGATGACGCGGCGCAGCGTGCGGGCTCCAACAGTAATCAGGCCGCTGGATTCATCGCCAGTGTAAACGCAGATCGCCGGCAGCTTGGAATCGTCCAGAGCATAGCGCCGCATCTTATAAACGCTTGCCCCGGTGACCGGCAGCCCAGTCACCAAGGTCGCGATGCGGTTTCTGATCTGGTTGCGAACGTGGCTCATGCCTTCTCCAGCATCAGGGTGGTGATGCCAGTCCCGTCAGTAATCACAACGCGAACGTAGTAATTGACTGACCGGATAGCAATTGCATCGCCATCAGCCGCATTTGGGACATCCACAGTGCGGCAGACAAACTGCGGCGCCGGGATCGTGACATCCATCATCTCGGTGATATTGCGGCTCGCCTGCGGCGCATCGAAAATGCCCTGAACCGTTACCGGGCTCCCAGCAATCGGCGTATAGGTCGCATTCTCGGCGAAGTCGTCGAGGGACAGAAAATCAAGCAGGTCTGCGCTAGACTCGATCACTTGAACGCCTTAGCCGGACGACCGCGCCGGGGAGCAACGGGATCGCGATGCTCTATGGCAGGCGCCTCTGCCACCCGGATTTCTTCAGGCGCATCTTCCACTGGCACGAACTTGGCCGAGAGGGCTTTGGCTTCGCGCTCAGAAAGCTCAACAATGTCGCCGACGTTGGCAACGCCTTGGCTGGTTACCACACCGCGAATGCACTTATACTTTGCCATAACCTTCTCCGAATTTTTGCCCATCATCGAGGCGGTAGACAATACCATTATATCCTCCTCAAAGGATTGGGGTGGCCGCGACTTCCAAACGGCCACCCCTCACCTTAACGCTTACACGCCGTCGTTGTTGTAAGCGAACGACACAGCGTGACGAACCGCAACGTCAACCGTCTGGAGAGCGACGATACGAACCGTGCCGCTCGTCGAAGCGGTGTACGGATCGACCGTCAGGTCCAGACCGGCCCACATGCCGATCAGCAGGTCCGAGAAGTTACCGAAGTAGACGTTCCCGGCGGTGCACTGCTGCGAACGGATCACGTTGTAGCCGTTGGCCTGACCGTTTTCGATCACGAACATGCCCGAACCAGCGTCCTTGGCCTTGGTCTTCAGACCGCCGTAGGTGGCAGCGTCAGTGATGTAGGCAAGGTTGCCCATCAGAGCGTTGTCTTCGGCAACGGCGGTTTCGAGAGCCACCATTTCAGCGAAGGTCGGAACCGCAGCAGCGAAGTTGGTCGGCTTGTTGACGCCAACAGTGCTGAGGATGCCGGTCGGCTGACCCGACAGGCCGGTGCCTTCCAGAGCGCCCTTGTCGATAGCCAGAGCCAGCGCCTGCGTCAGGTCGTCGCGAACCAGAGCTTCAACCGAAGGAGTCGATTGAAGGATCAACTGGCGGGTCATGTCGGTGAACGCACCAACAGTCTTCGGCGTCAGGCTGACAGTACCGAAGGTCGGTTCCGATTCGCTCGAAGCGCCGCCTTCAGTGCTGATCCAGCCGCCAGCCGAAGCAGCGGTCTTCTTCGGGATCGCCACGTTGCCAACCAGACCCGGCATCATGCGGGCGCCGGCCTGCATGACCGAAGCCGAGTTGCGCAGAACGTCGATGAAGTCGCCGGCCATCAGATTGGTGGCAACGATTTCGTTGTCGTCCGAGGTGTTCAGGTCGCGCTGCTTCCAGACGCCGAGAACGTCAACGGGGACCATGATGCCCTGAGCCGAGCGGCCATAACGCTGAGCAGCGGCTTCACCGGCTTCAAATTCGAAGGCGGCAGCTTCGCGCAGGCGACGGTCGCCGGGGTTGGCGAGGGCGGCAATGGCGCGAACCAGCGAGAAGCTACGGGCTTCCTTCTTGCTCAGGCCAATGTCCTGATTGTCGAGCGGCTTGTCGTTGCCGATCACTTCCAGCAGTTCGCCACGGAACTGCTCGATGCTCTTGCCCGACTTGATTGCAGCGTCAGCGAGGTCGCGCTTGTTGTGGCGCGCACCCAGTTCGATGATGGCGGCGGCATTGCGGGCAGCAGCTTCAGCAGCTTCGGCCCGAACCGCATCCAGATTCACTTCGTCAGCCATTTTGGCCTCCTTTTTGATGGATGGTTCAACGGTAGGTTTGGGTTCGAGAGCAGCCGCGCTACGACCGACGCCGACTGACGGGTCAGCAGGGATCGAAACGACAGATACCTCAAGGGGCGACCACGAACGGACAAAGTATTCATCCTTGCCCGAAGCAGAGCGCTCCATTTTGTTGACGCGGTATCCAACGGAGACGTTTCCGCGAATACCATCGACAACATCCTGAAAAACTTCCTGCGCCAGTGCAGAGCGCCCGAACCGGACCTTGGCTCGCAGCACCCTGTCGGCAGAAAGTTCGACAGATTCAATCACGCCGATCTGGCGTTCCATATCGTGGTCAAGCAGCAGCGGTGCCCGGCCAGACGCGAGGAAGGCCATATCAATGGCGCCGTCCTCATGAACAAGAATTTCCCTGCCGAAAGAGCGCTCGACCGGAAGCTCCGAAGATACTGCAATGCTTACAGTGCGCTTCTTTTCGTCAACGCCGCGAATATCCATGTCGGTGGCGCGACGCTCAAGTTCGACTACGTTCTTGCGGTCGGCTTCTTCAGAAACCAGAACATACTCAGGGCCATCTTCGCCCATGTCTTCTTCAACGTCGATTACGGGATCGCTGTCGATCTCGACCTCAACCTTGACCTTCATCCGCTCTTCAAGCTCTTCAGACACGGCGCGTTCCTCAACAACATTGTCGTCATTTATATCCGAGATGTTGCTTTTATTCAACTCAGACATTTGCACTACCCTCTTGAGAAATTTCCGCGCCCTTAGCCTGAAGATTGCCACCAAACGGCCCAAACGCAAGATCAAGGCCGAATTGCTGGGCAAGCTCCTTGTCGCGCTGCCACTGACTGAAGGTTTCTTCGATGTCTCGCCCAAACTGGCCGGCGACATCGCTCATCGACATGATGCCGTTGTGCATGCCGTCCACAACAGCCGCAATTTCCTTCTGCGGATCAACCCACTGCCATGAACGGCCCCGGAAGGTGGCGGCATTGTAGAACTTGTCGAAGCGGGTCGCCGGAATGGGGACAAGTCCAAATTCCATGACATGCTGCAACCAGATGGCAAAGGCCGGCGCCTCAAAATGCTCGATCAGGAAGCGCTGAAGCATCTTGTAGGCGTCGCGCTCTTCCAGCGCGCCCTGCCGCACAGAGCTATAGGACGTTTCGGCCAAATCGCCCGAAAGGCTGGCGTAGGAAACACCAAGACCGGAAGCGATGCCGCGCAGGATGCCCTTCTGAAAGTCAGAGAAAGCCGTCGCCGGGTGATTGGGATCAAACGGCTTGAAGTCCACGCCAGCAGGAAGCTGGTGGAACGTGCCGGGCTCTGCGTCGATAATCGGCACCGTATTGTCGTAATCGTCGGCGGGCATGTCCTCGCCGCTCTCGGAGACAAAGAAGCCCATCTTAGATGCCGCCATGCGGGCTGCGACAAGCTCAGCCTCGCGGTGCGCGTTCAGCATCTTCAACTGGCTAATCGCCGGCGCCATCCAAGGCTCGCCGCGCGTCTGCCCGGCGCGATCTGGCGCATAGATGTGCAGCATGTTCTCTGCCGGGATTCGCACAGCCGCGCGCTGATATGCAGCCGCGAAGTCATAGTCGCCGGGGTGACGGGGCTTCACCCAGTAGGCCACTGGGCGCTGATATTCGTCAAGCTCGATGCCCATGCGAATTTCAGTGCCATTCCGCAGGCGCTCGTTCTTTTGCTCGTCAATCTGGTCGGCTTCGACCGGATGAAAGGCAATCCCATGCTTAAAGCGACGGTTCTTGACCACCTGAATGAAGGCTTCGCCGTCGCGGGCGACAGTTTCAATGACATACTTCTCGACATCGACGCGGCTGCGCTTGCCGTCCGGCGTGAAGTTGCCCTTCAGGCTAAAAACGGCCCAAGCCTGCTCAATGATCTGGTTGCCAATGGTATCGAGGCTGCCGTCAGTATTGCGCGCCTTAATCTGCGCCGCAATGCCATTCTCGCCGACGACATTGGTCTTAAGCAGGTTGAGATAACGGCGAACATAAACGTCGTCACGCGCCAAGGTCCGCGAGCGATTGCGCATCGTCACCAGATCGCTGCGAAGCTCGCTGTCGGCGCTGCGGTTTGAACTTAGAAAGTCAGCAAAGAGCCGCCCGACATTGGCAGCGTGATATGAGCGCTTGCGAGGCGCGGCCACCGCCCGCCCTTCAGGCAGCCCAAGCAAATTACGCCATACGCTCATAGGAATCGCACCTTTACAGTCGTTTTAGTCGGCCTGCCCAAGGCAATGGCGTTGTCGCGGCGCTCCTTAAGGACTTCCTTGCGGTAGTAATCGCGCCACTGAAGCAAGTCAGAAACGCTCATCTTGGAGATAGAGCGGCCCTGAATTGCATAAGAAGAAACATCCTTGTCGGCGCGGCCCTCAAGCAGCGACTCGATCTTGTCGAGCATGATCTCAGCATGAGTGCGGGGGTCAGCGCCATTGCTGTCGAGGTCGGGAATAGCCTCGAACTCGCCGCGCTCGACAACAATGCGATTGCCGGTGGCGGTTTGGACAACCTCAAGCTGCCAGTGATAGAAGCCCGGTGTAAATAGCTCAGAAGTGGCGCTCGAAACCTGAAACAGGTAATAATCAGTACGCTCAATCGCAGGCAATTGAATTTCCGACGCGCCGCCCTGAGTGATCCGGGCCACATACTGCGCCGAATGCGTGGCAGGCGGATAGGCTTCGGCAAGCGCCGTCTTTTTCCACTGGATGAAGTCGCCAACCACTATCTTAAGCGGTTCGCCCTCTGGAGCATTGCTTTCGTCGAACAGGTTAGCCATCAGCCCTCAACGCCAGTTATTCGCAAATCCGCCCTTTGGTCTTGCCCGCTTGGGGCCTACCAGTGGATGCGGCTTCGCCACCTCCTTCGGGGCTGCAACTTCCGCCCTACGCTCCACATTAGCATAAAAGCGGCGAGCAATGCTATCCATATTCACATTTAATATGTGAAAGGCAGCAATCGCGTAAACACGAACGTCCAGAGCCTCGTTTCTGGTGCGGGTTTTCACCCAAGTTCTGGTCGGATAACCCTTGTGATACTTGATGACCTGCTTTTCCGCCGTCAACTGCCGGAAGTATTCATCATCCCGTTTTGCCTGAAAATGGCAGTAACCGGGGCCGACTTCGTCAATTCTTAGCCGGGCATAGTGCAGTTCCTTGGCCGTATCTACGCCAATGGCGTATAGCGGGACCTTGCCGACGTTGTTTTTGCTGGGGCGACCCACGATTGGCTTACCCTCGCCGCCGACACCCTTGATGGCAAACACCCGGTGGCCGGCGCGAGTCTTGGCATAGTTATAGACAGCGCGGGTGTGGTGACCGCCGGAGTCCACGCAAGTTGCGCGGATAAGCATAGGCTCGCCAATCGGATGCTCATAGGTCGCCAGAATAATCTCATCCAGTTGCGCCCAGAGGCGCGGCGATGACGGATCGCCATACAGAACGTGGTATTCAATCTGCCAGCTTTCCTCCCCGGCGCCCCAACCGACCACTTCGACTTCGAGGCGGTCGTCCTGTACGTCAACGCCGGCAGTCAGCAGCACGACATCCTCCGGGATGCCATCATAATCCTCTTTGCGCTGCGCCACGGCATAATCATCGACGCCGTCGCCCTGATCTTCCCAAGTCTCGGCCAGAATAGTGTTAACGAACGTCTTCAGCCGCATTGGGTCTTTGCGGCAGGCCAGAAACTCCTCGACCGTATCGACCAAATCGACCCAAGGGGAGTACAGCGCATTGAACCAAAAGCCGGCGGCGCCGTTAAACTTGGCCGTAGCCACCCATTGCCCGCGCGAGACAGCCGCGTGCCGTTCGCTTTCCGTCCAGCCGGCACCGCATTCCGCACAGTGATAGCGCGCCGTCTTGGGATTATCGTCTTCCCAGTTGACGTTGGCCCAGAGCAAAAGCTGAGAATGGTCGCAATGCGGGCAAGGGACATAAAACTTGCGTTTATCTGTCTCCTCGTATGCGTCCTCGATCCGGCTTGCACCCCGATTGGTCGGGGTCGATACCTGAATTATCTTCCGGTTCCAAAACGTAGCCGCTCGCCGCTTAGCCAGAGAAATTGGGTCACCTTCTTCACCTGCCGAAGGAGGGTATCGGTCAACTTCGTCGCATAGGACAACGCGAATAGGACGAGAAGCAAGGGAAGATGGACTGTTAGCCCCAACAAGAGACAGAGCGCCACCAGCGAAAACCTTATGAAGTGTCGTATTATTAGCATCTTTGGCCCTACTATCGTTAACCAGCCCACGCAGAGCCGGGGTTGGACGGATCAGACCGGCGGTGACGCGGTCCTTCGAGAAAGACTGCGCCATATCGACGGTCGGCTGCATCACCAAGATCGGGCAGGGATCATGGTGCATGTGATAGCCAATGGTATTGAGGATCGCCTCAGACTTGCCGGACTGCGTGCCGCACATGACGACGACTTCGCGCACAGACGGGTCGGAGCAGGCGTCCATGATGCCGCGCTGGTACTCCGCACGCGAAGTATACCACCGACCGGGCTCAGCCGAAGACTGGGAATCCAGCCGCCGTTCGGCATCAGCCCACTCGGCCACGCTCAAGCGCGGCGGCGGAGTCAGGCGGCGCATTGCGTTAGCCATCTGGCTAAGAGCCTCCGCCCTAATCGTCTGGTCTAAGACAATCATGACTTCAGCTTGTCGATCTTACGAGGCCGGCCCCGCTTCTTGGGCGCCTCATCTTCGGCAATTGCATCTACCGGCGCCGCAGTTCCGGTCGCCACGGGGTCAACGCTAGGGTTGTAGTTAGCTAATTCGCTTAACGCCTCGCGGACCGCGTCTTCCAGCCGTTCCTTAATGACGCTGACATCGCTGGTGCCGGCCACAATGGGCGCCATCTTGGTCGGGACCGCTAGCATCTTGGCCCGGCAGGCGTGCAGGACACTTTCCCACGCCTTCACCACATCAGCGGTAAAGCACATGGTCGCCTTGATCCGCTGAAGCTCTAGCTCCGCGATCTCGGCTTCCGCATTAATCTTGCGGGTGCGGGCTTCGTCGTAGGACATGCCCACATTAGTGAGCATCATACTTTCTTCACCTGCCCGCTTGCGCGACTCTGTCATTAGAAGGTTAGACCCATTTTGCCGTAATGCTCGCGCATTCTAGCAGCCGCCTCTGGTTTAAGCAACTGAAGCCAACGACTGGGGTGGTGCGCGGCCTTTGCAGAGTTACAACTCCAGCACATCACTGTGACATTGCTGGCGGAATGAGTGCCGCCAAGTTTTAGCGGAACAATGTGGTCAAGCACCTTATCGTCGCGCTCCATATAGCCATCGCAGCATGGGCATATTTTTACCGAAAATCTTTCTCGCATCAGTTCAGATGTAATTGTCCCATCTGAACGCTCATCAATAGTCGCTTGTCGGCGCGTATTGCCATTCCACTCGCCAGAATGAACCTTGGCCGATCGGCATGGCCTACAGGTTGTCTGCCTTCCATCTTTTGCAGCCTTGTTTGGTGAGAAGTCATTGAATGACTTTCTGATGCCGCAAGCAGAGCACGTTTTCATGCGCTCAGAAATATCAATATCTACTTCGGCATCAGTTCGCTTGGGCGGCGAGCAACAATATTTGCGGGTTTTGCCTGCATAATTTCCACGAGCAGTGCCGCGTTCTATGGGCCACTTAGACCTTGGACTTTCCTGCCCGCATCTAGAGCATTTCATAAGAACAGACAAAAGCTTGTCCTTTCTGCCTTGGGCGTTAGCCATCTTTTTTTGTAGATTGTCGAATGACATTTTGAGCCTTTGATTGCGGGCCGAAACCCTACCAATTTCAGTGCTGCAATTTTTGCAATAGCTTGGGAATCTCGTCGGATAATTTGCATTAACCCGATACTCGTCAATCGGCTTATGCGTTTTGCACCTGACGCATAGCCATAACTCCCCCATCAGGCGCTTAGCCTTTGTCATTTCAAACACGCGTTCCGCGTATTCTCTCTGCTTTTGAGATGGCGCTCGCTTTTTTCCCATAGCCCGAACCTATGGCATCATGGTGGGTTTAGTCAACTGGCAATAGGTGTGACATCTTTGCAACTGGGGTCCGAATCACCCGCAGGGGCCAGATCGCCAGCAGGACCCGTTGCCGCCCCTGCACAGAATGCCCCGGAAATGCCCAGAAACAGGGCCTAGGGCGCGACGATATGGCATGGGCATGCCGTATACTAGGGCCATATGGCAGGCGCTAGCAGGGGCGTTTTTGGGGCGTTTCGGGCATGGCCGATTGACCTATACCGCAAGCGCAATCGCCCGGAACAAACGCGCGCCGGGCATAGCAAGCGGGGCGCAAGCTTTCGCCGCGCCCCGGATTGCGAGCAATGAAAAGCCCGGCGCAATGGCCGGGCTCAGGCTAAATGGCGAGTCGGGCTAGCATTGCGACTCGTTTGTTGATTGGCGCGCGCCCCGTTTCAAGCTTGCGGTAATGCGACTCTGTCATTGCCAGCAAGCTTGCGGCTTGCGCTTGCGTTATGCCCCGCGCTTTGCGCCATGATGCTAGGTCAATCATAGCTGCCCCTTTGCTTTAGCGATTGCGGCGCGTGCTGCATCCATAGTTGGCCCCGTCATGCCCACACCATTAAAGATTTCATCGAGTGCGGCCAGCAGATCGGGCGCGGCGGCGATCAGGCGGGCATTCGCATCGGCATTGATATATTGAGCCGCCTGCACGGCAGGATTCACCGCTTCCGCAACGCAATAGCCATTTGCGTCCCGAATGAGCTTTAAGCCGCGCCCCGTTGTTTCGCAGATATGCCACGGGGCAGGCGTATGATTGACGTTTTCCATGTTCCTATTTCCTTTCGATCAATTGACCTAAGCCGCTTGCCGCATAAATGCCGCTTCCCGCAAAAGCTGCCAATGTTCGGACAAATCCGCGCCGGATTGTTCCAGCCAACGGACCACAAAACCGCTAGTATCCTTTTGCGCTTTCCGCCCCTTTGGCGACAATCCGACAATGAATCCGCCTTTAGCGTCAAGGTGCCGCAAATCGTGCTGGTCCCCGTCAATGACAGGAAAGCCGGCAAAGCTTTCCGGCAATCCGCCGGCAAATACCATTGCAACGTTTTCCCCTGCCAGTAGGGCATTGACGCAAGCGGCGCTATTTTCCGCGCTATATGATAGCGTCAAATCCAAATTTGCAGGCTTGCTGGCAAGCCGCTTTGGATTCTTAGTATATTCGACAAACTGAATATCGGGAAACAATTGCAGGATTGTCCGCACGCGCCCCGCATAATACGAGTCGTCAATGGCAATCCCCATAAGAGCCCCGTTGTAAGCGGCCAAAGCTTTCGACGTTTTCGCGTCAATCGCAAAGCTTATCCGTTCCCATACAATATCGGTTGAGCCATTAAGCCGCACGCAAAGCTTTAGGTTTTCGCGGCGCGCTTCCCTATCGAGCTTGACGATATCACGGACTAGGCGATTCATATATTCGGCGCGATTGCGCATAAACAATTGCGCCTTAAGCTTGCGGCTTTCGCGAGTCGGGTTTGTGCCATTTTCCAAGTCGGAAACAATCGCGGCTTGGCCGCTATACTGGCCTAGGCAAAGCGCAATGCAGGCAACGCTAGCGTGCGAGCAAAGATTGCCGACTCCGCCTAGTTTGTAAGGGGCCATATAGTGAATTGCATTCAGATAACCAAAGCCGCTTGCTTTTGCGGCTTTCGCGCTATCGGTCGAAAACAGGCGCGGAAAATAATTTTCTTTTGTCATTGTTCTAAATCCCATTTCTAAAGCTTGAACGATTAATGATTAGCCAATCCATTCACGGGACCATCCATATTCTCGAAAATCCCGGAACAGACTCCACCAATTGCGCTTAATCCAATGATAGCGCCATTTTGCCTGCCCCTTTGTTAAGCCGGGCCAAACTTGATCGGGCTTGTCGTTTCCATATCGGACATAGGCGCAATACGTTTCCTTATACGGCATTGCCGGACTCCTTATAGACTAGCAGCGATGCAGGCTTGGCTATTGCCGCAAGCTTGCCTGATATCGGATTCAATGCATGCCCACGCCCCAAAGAAACAAATCGCGGCAATAATGGCTAACTTGATTCTAATCATTAGGTTTCCCCTTATCGATAGCGGCGGATTGCATAGCGATTCCACCCGGCAATCGCATTTTCGCTTGCGGCAAGCTTATCGGCAATTGCAGACGTTTCGGCGCTTTGAATATAACGGCCAGTCATCAGATCGAGAATATACCACGGGCGCGGCGAAGTCATATCGAATCCCCTTAGTTATAAATGCCGAAACCGGCATTGCGAGCGCGGGTTTCATCACCCCATGCCTGCAAGCTCAAATCGCAAGCCGCATAATTCGCGGCATTGCCACAAATGCGGCGCGTTTCCATACGGCCATGAATTCCGATTGCCAGCAATGCAGCAATACCGGCGGCAATGATTGCTTTGTCCATGCGAGTCATAAAACCTATTCCCTAAATCGTTTCTATGCCCCTGCACTAAACCGGGCATTTTGATCGGTCAATAGGAAAATGCGCCCCGATCAAAAAAACCGCATTTCTTGATCGCTAGCCGGCGCAAGCGCGCCGGGGCAAGCTTTCCGTCAAATCCACATAGGGCGAAAACCGGAATCGCGGCGATAGCAATTGCCGGATTGCATAGGGCCAGAAATGGCGGAAAACCTAGGCAATTACATGAAATATAACGGTTTTTGTCAATTTGGCCGTTCGATCGTTGTTGCAAATGCATCGCAATAGCGGAACGGAAGTGGAACGTTCCGGGAACGGAGCGTGAACATTGAAAATCGCCAAAACCCCCCCTCGGTTTATGGAACAAAAAATTTAGGCGGGGGCGGCTGGGGCCGGGCCGGGGATCGGGCGGCAAAGCGGCCAGCCAGCCCCGGTATACGATTTACGAGCCATCGAGCGGGAAAAGCCGGCCAGCAAACCCCCTGTGCGATTTACGGGCCAAAATTGCCGGTCACTGGCGGAAGCGCCATCGAAGTGCAAGCCAGACTAATTTGGGCTCCGCTCCGTCTTAGGCTCGGCTTGGCGTGGAGGAAATTAAGGCCGCAGCCAACGGCAATGCATCCAGCACCCCAGATACAACTAGGGGCCGCTAAAGCGTCAGCCCTAGCGACCCCCCACCCCACCTATATACCCCACCCCCTTAGTGGACCCTACGCGGCCAGTGGACCCTTCCTTGGACCCTTCGCCAGCCCCAACACCTTAGCGCATTCATCAGCCCAGAAGCCGGGACAGTATACGCCCTCGCCGTCTACCACCCTATCGACCCCCTGCGCCTCCATGTTAGCAAGGATCAGCATTAGGTCATTAATCAACGCCAGTGCGGCGGCATGGTTTGGTCCCTCAACGGGAAGATTGTCGTTCATATCAAATCCTAGACAGATAACGCTGAATGATCCGGTTAAAGTGCAGTGGCAGACTGTAGGCAACCTGCTTCTGACCGACACCGAAGTAATCGTAGCGCTTTTGATATGACACTGACTGGGTGAGCGCAAGGATAATTTTGGTCGAGGTCCCGTTACGCTCAGCAATGGCAATCGGCTTACCGCCACGGCGGATCACAAAGTAGCTCGTCCCGCCCCGGTTCTTCTGCCGGTTCTTGGGCATCGACTGCCGCGCCATATCGGACAGCCCGCCAAGCTGATGCAGCATTTGCGTATACCTAGCGCCAGAAATGTCGCCAGACGAGTTTTTCGGGTACTCGCTGCCCATGACACTAAAGCCATTACCCGGCAGCAGCCCAAGCCCGGCTAGGCGACGCTCAGAGCGCTTCTGCTGGCGGCTGCCGCCAAACACATGCGGCTTGACAATATCCTCTGGCGACTTGCCGACCGGGAAGAACTCAAAGTACGTCCCGGCCCCACCTACACCGCGTCCCATCTTACCGCCGGGATAGCGCTTCTTGAGTCCCCGCAGCACATATGGCGTCGGGTTGTTAAACACCTGCTTCATTTCGAGCGTCTGGCGGGTGTGGAGGTCGTCTACCGTCTCAGAAAGCGCGCCGGTCACCGCCTTGCGGATAATATCGGGCATTCCAGCCAGCTTCCTGACCGACTCGTTAAAATTCGAAGTATCGACCTCCAGCGCAATCACTCGGCATCGCCCTCCCAGAGCCCGCACCAGTTGTTAGGCCCAACCACCGGGTTAAAGAACCGTGGCCGACCCTGATCGTCCAGATTGGTAAATACTGGCGGCGATGCCTTGCAGTAGCCATGCGTGCCGGCATGCGCCTCATGGTAAAACCGGCAGTTAGAGCAAACCTCAGTTGTCATTCTCAAGAACCCCAATCAATTTTTCGATATACCAATGAGCCTTCTGCAAATCCTCAATACCGTTTTTCCGCTTCCAGCGCCATAGGTACTTTATGGCATTGGCAGTGCAAACCGCCTCAATCCCACTTAGCCCCTCAACCGCCGCATCAATTGCCTCAATGCACTCAACCTTGCCTTGGTAGTGCGCCGGGTGATTAACCTTATCGACCATAAAATTCGGTCCTTCCTCTAAACTCGCCATAGAACAGATACCAGCAGCAATTGTCCTTCCCGGTCATTTTGCTGTCAGCGATCCACTTGACCCTGCCGACACTAACGATCTTCACCAGCCGATCAAGATAGGGCCGGGCCTGCTTGGTATGCATCCAGTCCGCATCAAACAGCAACCACGTTGGCGCCTGATCCGACAGATGCTCAATCAGCGGATGCAGTATGCCTCGATCCCACGGCGGGTTGGTAATGAAGAAGGTCGCATCGCCAATTCGCGCCTTGAACGCATCCAGAGCTTTCACCGACTGGTCCTGCGGCTCGATGTCACTGGCGCTGACGCAGTGATGCCCATGTCGATGCAGATGGCTCACCAGCACCCCATCGCCAGCACAGGGCTCGACGAACATGGACCGTGTTGGCAGGTGTCCCAGCAGTGGCACCACAGCCTCATATGGGGTGGGATAAAAGTCCCTTTCCCGACGCTCAAAATCTGATCTCTTACCCATTCTAATTCTCCTCGTACTGGAGGCCTCCGCATCGGGTCGGTACACCGTACACATCCTATAGGATGTGTGTACGGTACGGTACCGCCACTCGCCTTGCCCCCTACCGTGTACCAACCCGTGTACCGCTATAGTACACAGCATTGTTTTTATTACATTTCTTCCGGTACACCCCCAAAAGTACCGCGTGTACCGCCCTCGTTTTTCCGCACCATCATGCCCGAAGCCAGTTCAGGGCAAATTATGGCCCATCCATGCCCCTGTGGGGACACCACTTCGGCCACTGTTAGCACCCCGATTAGCCGCTTTGGATCGCTTGCCTTGAGGTGCTGCTTGGCGGTGTTTTCACTGCAATCCATCTTGAGCTTGACGTAGTCCATCAGGGCCGACCGAGAGATATACGGCGCCCCGTTATCGACCTCTGCGCCAGTGTCGAACCATGCGGTTGTGATGAACTTCTTGAACGAAGCCAGCTTCGATTCCTTATTCGTCTCAGCCGGCGGGTCGGCCTTGACCAGTACGGCTGATCCTACCGGCTCACCATCTTCATCGTACCAGCCGTTAATGTGGACTATACCCAAATTGGCATAGACCGGCTTTGCCTCTTCGGCATCCTTGGACTTGCGCTGGACGATCTGCATGGGGCTATCGCCCTTGGCCGGGACGATGCTAATTTCAATTTCGAGCGCCCCCTTCCATGCTGACGATCCGCGAGCCCGGTGCTGAGCCTCTTCCGATACCCCGGTGTGGTGGACCAGAATGATGCTGCAATCGAACTCCATCATCAGGGCGTTGCAGGCGTCGATCATGGTCTTGGCGTCCTGTGCGCTGTTCTCGTCGCCATTGAGGAAGCGATGCAGCGTATCGACGACAATGGCCTTGGGGCGCTCTGGCAGGCCCCTGACAGCCTCGACCACCCGGCTATAGCCTTCAGCCGTGTTAAGATCACAGCCAGCCTTGCTGACCCACATATTGAGATTGCCGGCCTCATGGTGCTGGAGCCACGCCGCAATTCGCGAACGCATGCCGTGATGGCCTTCGCCGGCAAGGTAAACCACAGCGCCGGGATTGACCTTGTGCCCAAACCAGTCGGGCTTGCCCGCCGCGATGTGCAAACACCAATCCAGCACGGCAAAGGTCTTGCCGCCTCCGGACGGGCCGTGGACCATGATTAGCGCCCGGTCTTGCAGCCAGTGCTTGACCAGCCACTTGATCGGAGCCGGCTTGGTCGAGAACTCATTTGCCGGCACCAGCCAATCCGTTACCGGCGGCTGGAGCAGGATTTTGAGATCGCCGCCCTCATTAACATAGTCGTTGGCATCGCCCTGCACCGGGATGGTAATCGCCCGCGCGCCATATTTGGCCGAAGCTTGATCGGCATACTTCTGCCCGGTGCCGGAGGCATCGTTATCGGCAACAATGACGATGTCCTGACTGATCCCGTAGCGGTCGCGCAGGTGCCCCGTCACTGGCACCAGATTGGAGGCAGAATAAGCCACGACGCAGGGCCGGCCCATGATCTGGTGGATTGTCGCTGCCGTGGCGAAGCCTTCAGCAACGTACAGAGTGCCGGGCTCGTCCATTGTCCCCAACATCCAGTAGCAGCCGCCGGTTTGCCCGCCGCTGTGATAGAGCTTGGAGCCGTCGTCAGAGATGTACTGGATCGAGGCAATATGCCCCTCTGGCGTGTATAGCGGCACCATCAGGCGTCCGTCGCCAGTGATACGAGCGCCGTGAACGTCGATCCGCTTCCTCGACAGGTAGGGATGGCTTGGTTCAGCCAAGGCCCCATCAGCCCAGATTGTCTCAACCGTGTCGGCTGCTACTTCCCGCTGGCGCTTTATTTCTGCATCGCGGAGCCGGACGGCCTCACTCAGCCGGCGGGCGTGGAGCATTTGCTCTGCGTCGGTCAGGTTGCGGCCAATGTCGGCCCGAAAGGTAACCTCAACCCCGGCTCGCCAACAGCCGAATCGTCCGGCTGGGATGCCATCTGGGAAAATGATGTACCAGCCGGTCTTGTCGCCTTTGCCCGGCGTGCCCCGCGCTCCAGAGCGGAAGCGGTGCAGTTTACCATCAATTTCAATGCTTGGCGGAGGAGCGATTCCCGCCGCTTCCATTGCATTTGCAAGCTGTACTTCCACCGGCTCTGGTTCAATTTTAGTAGGCGGGGACCAAGGCCCGCCGAGAATATTAGACAAATCAGCCATGCTGCACCTTTCTAACTTAGGTCCGGCTGTGTCGCACAAAGTCGTTGACATTGGCAAGCGAGAATGTAGGCTTGCCTCACCCAGCGACCGGATCATCCGACCGTTGGTTTGGAGTACATTGTTATGGCTATTTCGCTTAAGCGCACTGGCGCGTTCGCGGCCAACGGCGTGAAGCTTATTGTCTACGGGCCGTCAGGTGCCGGTAAGACATCTCTGATTAAAACTCTGCCCAACCCGGTGATTCTCTCGGCTGAGAGCGGGCTTCTGTCGATCCAAGACAGCAACCTGCCGTACATCGAGATTGCCTCTATGACCGACCTGACGGAGGCATTCGAGTGGGTGTCGAAGTCGGACGAGGCCAAGGGCTTCGACTCGATTGCGCTCGATTCGATCAGCGAGATTGGCGAAGTTGTGCTCAATTACGAGAAGAAGATCGCCAAGGACCCGCGCCAAGCTTACGGCGCACTGTCCGAGCAGATGACTGACATTATCCGCGCGTTTCGCGATCTGCCGGGCAAGCATGTCTATTTCAGCGCCAAGCTCGAAAAGAGCCAAGATGAAATGGGCCGGCTGATGTACAACCCGTCGATGCCGGGCAAGTCGTTGACTCAGGCATTGCCGTACCTTTTTGACGAAGTGCTGGCCCTGCGGGTCGAGCGTGATGCTGAAGGTGTCGCCCAGCGCGCGATCATGTGTGACAGCGACGGTGTCTGGCTCGCTAAGGATCGCTCTGGCAAGCTGGAAGCGTGGGAGGCCCCTGACCTTGGCGCCATCATTGGCAAGATTGGGGGTGGGCAGTGATCGCCACCCTCGACAACTACTCAGCCCTATGGGTCGAGGCCAAGGCCCGCGAGGCCAAGGCCATCAAGGACCGGCGTGACATCGAGGATGAAATGATCCGCCTGATGAACCTGCCGGAAACACTGGAAGGCACCAAGACCGAAAAGGCCGGCCAGTTTGTTGTCAAAGTAACTGGCAGGATCAACCGCAAGGTCAATGGCGATATGCTGCAAGAATTGGCGGCTGAGCATGGCCTATCGGATCATTTGACCAGCCTGTTCCGGTGGAAGCCGGAGATTAACATGGCGGCGTGGAAAGCGACCGACGCTGCTATTACAACGCCTTTACTGAGGGCAATCACTTCGGAGGCCGGTCGCCCTTCGTTTGCAGTTAACGCACAGGAGTAAATACGATGGCATTTCTTGGTTCAACTTTTTCCGTCAACGAGCTTCCGCAGTCTGATCGTTCTTACGACCTGCTGCCGGAAGGCTGGTACACTGCCAAGATCACTGACGCGAAGCTCAACCCGACCAAGAGCGGGACTGGCGAAAAGATCGACGTTCGCTATGACATTCTCGGCCCCAGCCAGCAGGGCCGCGTCATGTTCTCGGCTATCAATATCCGCAACCAGAGCGCTGAAGCCGAGCGCATTGGTCTTCAGCAGCTTGGCGAAGTCATGCGGGCAATCGGTCTTGATCGCATTGAAAACACCGATCAGTTGATCGGCGGTGAATTGCAAATCAAGGTGCGGGTCAAGCAGCCCAGCGAGCGCGATAAGTCCGCTGGTCACGATCAGGCTCGCAACGACATTGGCGGCTACAAGGCGTGCGAAGGCCGCTCCGCTCCGCTGCCGTCTGCCGCTCCGCAGGCAAGCCCCGCTCCGTCTGCGGGTGCAACTCCGCCTTGGGCTAAGAAGTAATCAAGATTGTCGCCCTACGCCAAGGACTGGGGGCACTCGGTCGAATAATGGTCTGGTTTACCGGACGGGCGCACCAAGGGTTTGTCGCACTAGCGGCACGGTGCCGGGGGACACTAGGACTTTTCCCCCACCCAATTAGCGAGGTTATATGACTAAGATACCAGAGCCAATGCACCAGTTGGTCGGCCTTATTGATGCCCACCACGAGTCGCAACAGTCGCATCCGCGCGGCCACTTGGGATGCTCATTGCTTGGGCACCCCTGCGACCGTTGGCTCTGGCTATCGTTCCGCTGGGCGGTTCAGGAGCAGTTTCCCGGTAGGGTGCTGCGTCTGTTCCGTCGCGGACACAATGAAGAACGCACCATCATTTCCGATCTGCGCGCCATTGGCGTTGACATCCGTGACACGTTCAATGGGCGCCAGCGCAAGGTTGACTTCGGTGCGCACGTTAGTGGTTCTATCGACGGCATTATCGAAAAGGGCCTGCCTGAAGCGCCTAAGAGCCGGCACATTGCTGAGTTTAAGACGCACTCGAAAAAGTCGTTTGATGACCTCGTCAAGAATGGCGTCGAGAAGTCGAAGCCGCAGCACTATGTGCAGATGCAGGTTTACATGCACGGCACAAATATTCGCAAGGCCGTTTACATTGCCGTCTGCAAGGATGACGACCGGCTGTACTCTGAGCGCATCGAACTAAACAAGGAAGTCGCCGAGAAATACATTGCCCGTGGCCGCAGGATTGCGCTGGACGCCCGGATGCCGCCGCCAGTTTCGACGGACCCGACTTGGTATCAGTGCAAGTTCTGCCCGGCCTATTCGCTGTGTCACGAAAAGGCACCGACCAAATTTGCCAACTGCCGCACCTGCGCGCATTCGACACCAACTGAGGCATCGACTTGGCGGTGCGAGCGGCATGACGCTGACGGCATCCCAGAGGATTTTCAGCGCACCGGGTGCGACGACCATGTGATCCACCCCGATCTGGTGCCGTGGGAGTACGAGGGCTCAGAAGATGGGCTGCATGTAACTTGGCTGATTGACGGCAAGCGCATTCTGAATGGCCCCAATGGCTACAAGAGCCGCGAGATTGTCGCTAACCCAGCCGCATGCGGCTCTGAGCAAGTTGAAGCCGTTAAGGCGATTTTTCCCGATACTGAGGTTGTAGGATGAGCAAGAAATATACTGTCAAAGAGATTTTTCCGACGATCCAAGGCGAAGGGTTCTGGTCTGGCCGAGCAGCTACGTTTGTTCGATTTGCGGGATGCAATCTGTGGACCGGCTTGGAAGAGCATCGTGCCAAGGCAGTTTGCCAATTTTGCGACACCGACTTTCTTGGCGGTCGGCGGTACACGCTTGAGTCGCTTGTCGCGGCTATTCAATCGCATCGACCAAAGTTCGTCGTATTCACTGGCGGCGAGCCCGGACTTCAACTTGATACGCAACTTGTGCGCCAACTTCAGCGCCGTGGGTTTTATTGTGCCGTGGAGACGAATGGAACGCTACCGATTCCGCCATTATTGGATTGGGTGTGCGTCAGTCCGAAGTCTGGGACTGACATTATCGTGTCCGCAGCCGACGAATTGAAGTTGGTGTACCCTCAAGATGGCCTTGCGCCGTGGCTGGCTCAAGCAAAAGTAAGTGCTAAGCATAAGTGGCTGTCACCGATGGACGGCCCCGCTCTGCGCGAAAACATCGCCAAAGCTGTCAAGTACGTTTCTGAAGACTGTCAGTGGCGCTTGAACGTACAAGCGCACAAATTCTGGGAGATACGCTGATGGGGAAAATGACAGGAATCAGCGGCACGATCTCCGCTGCTCACTACAGCCGTGACGGCAAATTGCATGGCCACACTTGGCAGGTCGTGGTCTGGCATCATGCAAATGGAGACATAATCTTAGACGCTGAACATCGCAGACGGCTGTTGACTCAGTACCTTGCGCGGTTCGACCACAACGTCCTGCCGGATGAACTTGCTTGGGGTGAAGACCTTGCCGAAAAGATCGGGCAAGACCTTCGCGCTGCGGCTGTTGATGTCAGCCGCCCACTAGAAGGCATTTACGCGAAGTGGATCAGAGATTGACGATCCATTATCACGGCACGCCGATCACGCCGAAAGAGGTGTTTATGGAGGTCGCGGGAAGGCACTACTGTGTGTCTCACGCGCAGCCTCAGGACATTGCGCGCGCCCATCAGTACGGTCAAAGTGTTATGCTTGATAATGGCGCCTTTTCAAAGTGGCGAACTGGCAAACAAACTGATTGGTCAGCTTATTATGAATGGACGGATCAATGGCTGGATCATCCAACAACTTGGGCCGTCATCCCAGATGAAATTGATGGAGATGAAAATACGCAGGATTGCTTGATGGCCCAGTGGCCGCATGGCCAGCGTGGCGCTCCGGTCTGGCATATGCATGAATCAATTAACCGGATGCTAAGACTGTTGGATAGCTGGCCAAAGGTCTGCATCGGCTCATCTTCGCAATATTCATCTGTGGGCTCACCAGAATGGAGAGCCAGAATTGAGACGACATTTGATGAGATAAATAAAAGACATAAAAGAACTCCATATATTCATATGCTGAGAGGAATGCAGTGCGTGAAGTGGGAGTATCCTTTTGCAAGTGTAGACAGCACAGATGTTGCCCGCAATCATTCTCAATCAAAGCGAAGCGCAAGAGAAATGGCAGATAGATGGGATCAAATGCAATGCCCATCAAAATGGATTAAAATGCAAATGGAGTTATTTTAATGCTTAGGCCATATCAGCGCAGAGCAATTGACGATTTGTACGCATGGTTCAGCAAGCATGATGGCAACCCATGCTTGGTGCTGCCTACTGGTGCCGGCAAAAGCCACATTGTCGCGGCGCTGTGCAAAGATGCCGTGCAGAACTGGCCTGAGACACGCATATTGATGCTGACGCATGTGAAGGAGCTTATCGAGCAAAATGCCGAGAAGCTGCGCCAGCACTGGCCGAATGCGCCGATGGGGATTTACTCTGCCGGCCTAGGGCGGCGCCAGCTAGGCGAACCGATCACCTTTGCCGGCATTCAGTCCGTCAGAAGCAAGGCGTGGCAAATCGGCCACATTGACCTGTGCATCATTGATGAGTGCCATTTGGTTAGCCACAAGGATGAAGGTGGCTACAGGACGCTTCTTGCCGAGCTTCGGACTATCAACCCCAGTATGCGGGTTGTCGGCCTGACGGCCACCCCATACCGGCTTGGGCATGGCCTGATTACCGACAAGCCGGCGATTTTCTCTGAGCTAATCGAGCCCGTGTCGATTGAAGAACTTGTGTATCACGGGTATCTTTCCAAGCTGCACTCCAAGGCGACCGAAAGCGGCTACGACCTGTCCGGCGTCCACAAGCGCGGCGGAGAGTATATCGAATCTGAGTTAGCCGCCGCAGTTAACACTGATGCCCAAAATTCCCAAGTTGTTGACGAGGTCATTGCCCGTGCCGGCGACCGGCGAGCGTGGCTATTTTTCTGTACCGGCGTTGAGCATGCCCGCGCTGTTGCCGCGACCTTGCGGGACAAAGGCGTACCCGCAGACTGCGTTACTGGCGACACTCCGAAGGCCGAGCGGGAGCGGATCATTGCTGACTTTAAGGCTGGACGGTTACGGGCGTTAACTAACGCCAATGTGCTGACGACCGGGTTTGACTATCCAGACATAGACATGATTGCCATGCTGCGCCCCACCATGTCGCCCAGCCTTTATGTCCAGATGGCCGGTCGCGGGATGCGGATCAAAAGCCACACCGACCACTGCTTGGTTCTCGACTTTGCCGGCGTGGTCCGCCAGCACGGCCCGATCATAGCCGTCCAGCCGCCCAGCAAGGCCGGTACAGGCGAGGCGCCGATGAAGGCGTGCCCGGAGTGCCATGAACTGCTCTACATTAGCGCCAAGGAATGCACGGCCTGCGGGTATGCCTTCCCAGCAAAGGAGGAGGATGAGGCGAAGGTTCTCAAGCTCCACAATGATGACATCATGGGGCTGTCAGCGCTTGAGATGGAGGTTTGGGTCTGGGTCTGGGCCAAGCACATCGCAAAAGCCAGCGGGAAGGAGATGCTCAAGGTTACCTACTACGGCACTGCCTTATCCGATGCGCCTGTTACGGAGTATTTAACGGTGCTGCACGATGGCTACGCCGGCCAGAAGGCTTTGGCGACGCTACACAAGATTGTTCAATCAAGCGGCGCAGATGTTACCGAACTTTCTTGCCTAGAAGATGTCGCGGCCAGCTTGACTAACGCAGAGCCACCGACCAGCATAAGTTTTCACAAAGACGGCAAGTTTTATCGAATTATAAGTAGGAGTTGGTAATGCCGCGTCACCCGAAGCCGCAAGGACTGATTGATTACGAGCTTTGGCTTGCCAAGGGACCACCGCGATACTGCCATAACTGCGATCACTACGGCGCCGATGGCAGATGCTTAGCTTTCGGGGTTGCCATTCCGCTTGATTTTAGCCAAAATCCAGACAGTTGCCCAACGTGGGAACAGGAGTTGCCGTTCTGACCGACAAGCCGCCAAGTGAGCATTGGGAGCAGTGCCAAGTCGTTAGCTGGTTCCGCCGCAAATATAGCCCAATGCGCATCTTTGCCATTCCCAACGGCGGATGGCGATCAAGGGCGACTGCTGCAAAGCTGAAGGTCGAGGGCGTCGTGCGCGGCGTCCCTGATCTGTATGTGCCAGAAGTTAATTTATGGATCGAGATGAAGCGTCTCAAGGGCGGTAAGCTGTCTCCAGAGCAGCGCGATTGGGGCCGCTATCTTGGCGAAATAGGGCACACTTTTTTAGTGTGCAACGGCCATGAACACGCCATCGAGCAGATTGACGCATTCATGGCCGAGCGCTCTTAATCCTCCAGCCCTTGCTCGACCATTTCGATCTGAGCCCGCGTAACCCGCAGGATATGCTCTACATCTGACTTGGGTATTTCGCGATCTGAGCGCTTGCACAGTTCATCCAGCAGGCGCTCAACGCGCGATAGTGTTTTCATGCTCATACCTTTTCAACCTTTCTGCCGGCCAAGGCCGCTTCTCGCAAAATCCGGGGATGCTCGCGCCATAGGGCTCTTAGCAGGCTGTCTGACATAAGCGCCATTGCAATTTGCTCCTGCTCTAGGGACGACATGGCATTAAAGGTTTTAGACTCTGACATACTTCTGTGCCTTCTCCATCATTTCCTGAGTGTCCAGAATATTCCTGCCGACTCGCCAGAACTTGCCGTTGGCGTTGAACGAGCCGTCCATATTGCAGCGATTAACCGGGAAGCGCTCGCGCCGCAAAACGTCGGCGGCTTCCTCGCATTCGCTTTTGTGCCTTGTTGCCTCAAACTGCCGGTGCGCCACCTTGCCCATGCGGCTTAGGCGATTCTTAACTGGCACAAACTTTCTAGCATAGGTGCCAGTCTCTTCCAGCCAGCGATCAATGGTTCCCGACCATAGGACGTTATAGTGGCGGGCCAATTCGGCCTTCGTCATGGTCGGAGCCACGGTCGCAAAGTCGCTTGGGATTTGCCTAGCATTGTGAGTCGTGCGCCGGCCTTTCTCGTTAACTGTGACATGGTGGCTGCGCAGCGCCGCAATGCGATTCACCGATGGGCTTTCGCCGAATTGCTTCAGGACAAGCGACCGAATGTATAGCGCGCTGCTGCATTCCTTAACCAATGCTCGCGCCATTTGCTCTGCTGTTTGGTACTCCAACTTTCACTCCTATTGGCTAGATGATGCCCAAACCATATTCCGAAAAAAGTGTTTGACAAGATAAAATTGCACAGGCACTCTCCGGGCATCAAAAGTAGTAAGTGAGGTTTAACATGGCATTTGAACGTCATAGCAAGCGTTGGTACGCCCCGCGCCCGTCATGGGGCCGTGGCGCCACGATCAATGGCAAGCCGGCATGGCAGGTTGCCCAAGAACGGGCTGAGCAGATGAAGGGGAAGGTCGATGCGTAAATATCTGACTGGATTTGCTATCGGCATAGCTATTAGCGCTGTCGTGCCAACATCCGCGGCTGCATCCACTGAGGATCAGTTGCCGGAGTGGTTTCCCGTTGTGACTACAGACACCGGCACGATCATTACGGCCCGTAGTGAGGACTTGATTAAGGGTCGGTCCAATCAAACGGCTGCTAAAGTTTGGGTCAAAACGGATGCTCGCAATGACAAAACGATCAGCTTCATGGAGGCCAGATCGCTCTACGCGATTAACTGTGTTGCGCGAACCTCAGTGCATGCAATGAGCGTGTTCTATTTCCGCAACGGGCGCATTGAAACCACGGACCGTGAGCCGGAACAATTTATTGTTCCGGAAAGCAATCTCGATCTTGTTGCCGATCTGCTTTGCTTTGATCCGGCGCCCGAACCAGATTATCGTTAGGAGAAGACCGATGCGTGACTGGATCGCACTATTTATTGTCAGCGTCGTTGGCGTCGCTGTCTGGATCGCATTCACCATGCCTGACATTGGCACAGAACATCTGACAGACGAGGATTGGTACGATCTATGAGCAAGCCCCCTGTACATTGGTCCTACGCCGAGCAGCGCTATTGGATCAACACGCCCGATGGCGTCGAATGGTTCGACGGGCCGCTGGAGGCTGAAGACGCTGCGGCTGTCATAGACCGACACAAGGCCGCACAGGCCGAGCGCGACCGCATCGCAGCATGGCTGCGCCGGATCGGTAAGCCCCAGTTGGCTGATGCCATCGAGCGCGAGGAGCATTTGAAATGAGCAGCGGCGACCGTTTGCGCGAGGCTTTGCGCTCCGTAGCTGGTTTGGTTGAACCACCGGCTGAAGATGTCGTCGCGGTGGCGGTCTACTTGAGAGCGCAACTTGCCGCTTTCTCCGACAACATGGAGGTCGATAGCGGCTTTGGCTTCGGTGAAGCCTGTCTGGACTTCCAGATGGACGGGAAGACTTGGAAATGCTGATTAATCAACTTCAGCAGCTATCCAAAGCTGCAACGCCGGGGCCTTGGCGCGTCGGCAATGGCGGTCACTCGCATGGGACCGAGTTTGAAATTGAAACGGCGGAACA
>Ga0315902_10001394_pt1 | contig 38740 bp, 34 predicted proteins | sample LakEriMetagenome_9_FD_203523 | JGI IMG/M metagenome (GOLD analysis project Ga0315902, IMG submission 203523) | Freshwater fungal communities from buoy surface, Lake Erie, Ohio, United States - Buoy 12 MA117 | ecosystem: Environmental > Aquatic > Freshwater > Lake > Lake biofilm | place: USA...
GCAGCACTTCACAGGAGGGATCGAGTCGCGGAAGGCGGTAGCGTTGCTCCAGCCAGCTGCAGATGGCGGCGCGCAATGCGTCGGTACCGGCGGTGGTGGGGTAAGTCGCCAACCCGCCCAGGTGATCTGCCAGCGCTTTTTGAATGAAGGGAGGCGTCGGATGTTTAGGTTCACCGATGCCCAAGCTGATTGGGCGGTATGAGCGTTCTGGTGTTACGTCGGCAAACAGGCGCCGGAGTTTTTCAAAAGGATAAGGCTGAAGTTTTTCCAGTAAGGGATTCACGGCGCGAGCGTCTTTTCGGGTGGGCGTGCTGGTGAGGAAGCGGGCGGCGCGATTATACCTCCCGAGTCGCATCGCTGATCGGCAGCGGCCTGATACCTTTCTGGCAAAGCTTCCTTGCATCTGACACCAATGCGAGAGTAAATGGCTTCTCAGCAGTTTCTGGGATTTATTCGTAAACCTCTGATCCGCCAGAGAGTTTCCTGTGTTGGCCGAGCTTGCTCCGAGGAGAAATCGCTGATCGGCGCACTCGGAGTGTTATCATTGACCGCTTGAACGACCCTAGCCGGACAAATCTTGTCCGGTTTATCTTTTTTGAGCCGGGATCGTTTCCGAAGCCGGCTCCCTGACGATCAATTCACGCTGAGAAGTCGATAACGTGCGGTTAACTTCGATAAAACTTTCCGGCTTCAAGTCCTTTGTCGATCCGACCAATTTCCAGGTGCCCGGTCAGCTGGTGGGCGTTGTCGGTCCAAATGGCTGCGGCAAATCCAACATCATCGACGCCGTGCGCTGGGTGCTGGGTGAATCCAAGGCATCTGAGCTGCGCGGCGAGTCCATGCAAGACGTTATTTTCAATGGCACCACGAGCCGCAAGCCAGCCGGCCGCGCCTCGGTCGAGCTATTGTTCGACAACAGCTCGGGCAAGGCTGCGGGGCAGTGGAGCAGCTTCGCCGAAATCTCGGTCAAGCGAATACTCACGCGTGACGGTACCTCGACCTACTACATCAATAACCAGGCGGTGCGCCGCCGTGATGTGCAGGACATTTTTCTGGGCACCGGCTTAGGCCCGCGTGCATACGCCATCATTGGGCAGGGCATGATCTCGCGCATCATCGAAGCCCGTCCGGAGGAGCTGCGCATCTTCCTCGAAGAGGCTGCAGGTGTTTCCAAGTACAAAGAGCGCCGCCGCGAGACAGAAAACCGGCTGCAGGATACGCGCGAAAACCTCCAACGTGTGGAAGACATCCTGCGCGAACTGAACGCCAATCTTGCAAAGCTAGAAGCGCAAGCCGAGGTCGCGTCCAAGTACCACACGCTGCATGCCGAGCAAGAAGAAAAGCAGCGTCTGCTATGGCTGTTACGCCGTAACGAAGCGCGGGGCGAGCAGGAAAAATTCCTCCGCGACATGGAGAAAGCGCAAACCGATCTGGAAGAGCAGACAGCCAAGCTGCGCCATATTGAAACCGAACTCGAGCATATGCGTCAGGCGCACTATGCCTCGGGTGACCGTATGCATCAGGCACAAGGGGCGCTGTACCAGACGAATTCCGAGATCGGCAGCCTGGAAGCGCAAATCAAGTTCGTGATCGAGTCGCGCTCTCGTTTGCAGACCCAACTGAGCTCGCTGTCCGCGCAGCGTGATCAGTGGCAGCGTCAGGGAACGCAGTTTCAGGATGAGCTGTCGCAGGCAGAGACCGAGCTAGAAGCCCACGCGGGCCGCGTCGCAGAGGCAAGGCAGGCAGTCGAGCATAAAGAAGCCGAGATGCCCGCACTGGAGGAAGCCTGGCGCGCAGCGCAGATGGCCAGTACCGAATCGCGTTCGCGGATTATGCAGGTGCAGCAGCGCATTGAACTCGAATCTTCGAACCAGCGAAATGCATCCAACATTCTCGCCAGCCTGACACAACGCCGCGAGCGTCTGCAGCAGGAAAAAAGCAGCATGTCGCTGCCCGACACCGATCAGCAATCAGCACTGAAAGCGCAGGTCGAAGAGAGACGAGGGCAGCAGGAATCAGCGACGGCTGCCCTGGAAGACGCCCGTCAGCGTCAGCCGATGCTCGAGCAGGAGCGTCGTGATGCGCAAGAGCAGGCGATCCGGCAGAACGCCGCGCATGCCCAGCTCGAATCCCGTCTCGCCACCTTGAAGCAATTGCAGGACAGCCTCCAGGCCGAGGGCAAAGTCGCGCCTTGGCTTGAGAAGCATGAACTGGGCAAGCTGCCGCGTCTGTGGCAGAAGCTGCAGATTGAAGCCGGCTGGGAAAACGCCCTTGAGTCCGTGCTGCGCGAGCGCACCGCCGCTCTGGAAGTCTCGAATCTGGATTGGGCGAAGGCTTTCTTCAGTGATGCGCCGCCTGCCAAGCTGTCACTGTTTTCCTTATCGGGCACGGCCGCCGGCACGGAGAGCACCGCTTCCGGGCTCAAGCCGCTGCTGTCGCTGATGCAGCTGAACGATCCGGGCCTGCGCGCGCTGATGCAGGACTGGCTGCACAACGTCTTTGTTGCCGTCGATTCGAGTTCGGCCATGGCAGACCGTTCGCGTCTGCCTGCGGGTGGATGTTTTGTTACCCAACAGGGTCACCTGATCAGCAAGCTGTCGGTACGTTTTTATGCAACCGACTCTGAACAGGATGGCATGCTGGCGCGCCAGCAGGAAATCGACAACTTGGGTCGTCAGGTCAAAGCACAGCAGCTGCTCGCGGACGAAGCGCGTCAGCGCTCGGTGCAGGCCGATGCGGCGCTCACGCAGGGCACTCAGAAGCTGGAAGAACTCACTCGCGAGGTCGCATCGCTCACCGATTCGCTTCACGCACTGCAAATGGAGCACTTGCGCCAGAATGAAGTGATTGAGCGTATCAGTCAGCGCAGCACACAGATCAACACCGACCTTGCCGAGATCGCCGCAGAAGAAGCCGAGCAGAACCAGATCCGTCAGGAGGCCGAGATGGCCCTGGAGCAGCTCGATGTGGAGCTGGGTGAGGTGCAGGAGAAGCATGAGGACGGTCAAACCGTCTTTCTGGAGCATGAGCAAAAGCTCAATCAGGCACGCGAAGCTTTGCGCGAGCTGGAGCTGGCCGCGCAACAGGCCGAGTTCGCGAAGCGCTCGCACGAGAACCGCATCGAGGAACTCAAGCGCAGCATCACGACAGCGCTTGAGCAATCCGCGCAACTCTTTGCCAGCATGGAGCAGGGTCAGCTGGAGCTGGAATCACTGGATGACCAGGCGGCACAGGCTGGGTTGCAGAGCCTGCTGGAGCGGCGCAGCGAACAGGAGGTCGCGCTGGCGAATGCACGGCACGAGCTGGATCAGCTGACGCAGCGCATGCGCGGGCACGAAGAGGCCAAGATGGCCGCCGAGCGAGCGCAGCAACCAATGCGCGATCGCATCGTTGAATTGCAGCTGAAGGAGCAAGCGGCACGTCTGAATCAGGAGCAGTTTGCGCAGCACTTGACCGAAGCCGAGGTCGACGAAGCAGCGCTCGCGGAGAAGCTGACTGAAGACATGCGTCCATCTTATTTGCAAGGCGAGGTGACCCGCCTGACAAATCAGATCAATGCGCTGGGCCCAGTCAATATGGCTGCGCTGGATGAACTTGCGCAGGCCTCCGAGCGCAAGAATTTCCTTGATGCGCAGAATGCCGACTTGACCGAAGCGATCACCACGCTGGAAGATGCAATCCAGAAGATTGACATGGAAACGCGTGGCCTGCTGCAAGATACCTTTGACAAGGTCAATCATCATTTCGGCCAGCTCTTCCCCGAACTGTTCGGCGGCGGTCATGCGAAGCTGGTGATGACGGGCGAAGAGATTCTGGATTCAGGCGTGCAAGTGATGGCCCAGCCGCCGGGCAAGAAGAACGCGACGATTCACCTGCTCTCGGGTGGTGAAAAAGCGCTGACGGCGACGGCATTGGTGTTCTCGATCTTCCAGCTCAATCCCGCACCGTTCTGCCTGTTGGACGAGGTGGACGCGCCGCTGGACGACTCCAACACCGTGCGTTTCTGCACGATGGTCAAGCGCATGACCGCGCAGACCCAGTTCCTGTTCATCACTCATAACAAGATCGCAATGGAGATGGCGCAGCAACTGATCGGCGTGACCATGCAAGAGCAGGGCGTATCCCGCATCGTTGCAGTCGATATGGAAGCAGCCGCCAATCTTGCGTCCGAGGTGCAGGCGGCCTGATAGCGTTGCGGGTCCGCCGAGCGGACTGCGAGCGGCAGATAATGACTTGAACGGTTTATCAGGCTCTCTGCCTTCGTGTCTCCTCGCGTCAGTCCCACAGGAGAGCAGAGCGAGCCAGCGCGGCTCGTTTTTGGTAGTAGGCTTCGTTCTCTTCTGCTTCGCGCGCGCGGACCTGCTCGACAGCCGCACACATCAGATAATGCTCCTCAGCTCGCTCCAGCCACCAGCGCCGCAAGCGGCGCAACAGAGGCTTTAGCGACAGCATGGTCAAACTCTGAAGCTTGATGTCATTGATGTCGGTGGTTTCATGCACGGTTGGCCCTCCTGAGCGCAGTGATCGTGCAGTTATCTTAATGACAATAAATTTACATGATTTTGACATGTGTCAACAATGCGATTTGGCAAGAGCTTGCAGAGAATTCGCGTCGGCTTCAGAAAATGCCAATGCGAGGCAATCATTGGATGCGCATCTCTTACAATGTCGGTTTGTATCGAGACGCCGAATTGGTCGTGAAAGACCGTGAGTCGTTATCGAAATTTCTTGAACGAAAGCCGGAGAACGCGCAATGACTGAGTTGCAGGCCAGCCTGATCGGCATCGGCAGCGCCATTGTGGTGGGCGTGGTGTCATACAACAAGTGGCGAGAGTGGCGCGCGCGACGCTCGGTGGAGGACGCGTTTTCACCGCTGGAAGAAGATGTGCTGATGGGCCCCAAAAGCATCGCAGAGCGCCAGGAGCCTGTGCTGGGCGTCATGAGTCCCAGGGTCGCAGAGCTTGATGCTCACGAGTCCGGTGTCGCCACCGATCAGCATGAGGGGTATGAGGATTCTCAAGGTCGTGCTGACGCGCCCTTTGTCGAGACTGCGCCCAAGCCTTTTCCGCTGGATACCTTCATCGATTGCGTGATACCGCTGACGCTGGAAATGCCGCTGCGCGGCGAAAAAATCACGGCAGCATTTCACAAGCTCAGGCTGGTCGGTAACAAGCATGTCGAAGTCATCGGCGAGACTGAGACCGGTGACTGGGAAAAAGTCGCGGTTGCGGGCGTCTACCATGCGCTTCAGGTCGGGGTACAGCTGGCTAATCGTCACGGCCCGTTGTCGGAGCTCGATTACTCAGAGTTGGTGACCGGGCTCAATCAGTTGTCCGATGAGCTTGACGCCACGCCGGAATTGCCAGAGATGTCCGAAGTCATGACGCTGGCCAAGCGCCTGTACCAGCTGATTCACGAGTTTGATGTGCAGCTATCCATCAATGTGCGCGCCAAAGAAGGTCCCTGGTCGCTGGCGACCATACGGCCCGCGCTACAGCGTCAGGGACTCGAGCTTCGCCCTGATGGGCGCCTGGTGATGCAGGACGGCGAGGGCAGCGTGCTGTACTGGGTGCTGACGAATGCCAATCCGGCTGACGATACCAGCAGCCTGATGACGCTGCTCTTACCCGTGGCGACGGTAGCACCCGAGCGCGATGGATTCAAATCCATGACCGCCTTCGCACGCTCGCTGGCGAACCGTTTGTCGGGGACGGTGGTCGATGATGCAGGGCATCCGCTATCCGACGAGTCGCTGGCTGCTATAGCGCAGCAAATTCGTTCTTTCTACGGCGCGATGGAGCAAACCGGCATTTCACCGGGATCGTCCCGGGCGCAGCGGTTGTTTGCCTGATGTCGCAAAGCGAGCTGTTCAGAGGCACCGCGCATCAGGGGCCTGACCCGGCAGACGCGCTCGCTCGCGCCGCATGGCTGCGCGACGAGCTGAACCGCCATGCGCATGCCTACTATGTGCTGGACAACCCGAGTATTCCGGATGCCGAATATGACGCGCTGTTCGCCGAGCTTTTGCGATTGGAAGCCGCGTATCCCGAGCAGAGATCGCCCGATTCGCCAACCCAACGTGTCGGCGGTACGCCACTGCCAGAATTCAGTCAGGTACAGCATGATGTCCCGATGCTGTCGATTAACAATGGTTTCTCGGATGAGGATATCGAGAATTTCGATCGTCGGGTGCGCGAAGGTCTCAGCAGCGAGGGGCAGATTAGCTATGCGTGCGAGCTGAAGTTTGATGGGCTGGCGATCAATCTGCGCTACGAGCACGGTGTCCTGGTGCAGGCCGCGACGCGCGGCGATGGCGCCACCGGCGAGGATGTCACCGCCAACATTCGCACGGTGCGCTCTATACCGCTGAAGCTTCAAACGAACAATCCTCCCGCGCTGATCGATGTACGAGGTGAAGTGCTGATGTTCAAGACAGATTTCGCGCGACTCAATCAGCGCCAGCGCGAGGCCGGGCAAAAAGAGTTTGCTAATCCGCGCAATGCGGCAGCAGGCAGTTTGCGGCAGCTTGATGCGCGGATCACTGCGCAGCGCCATCTTCGTTTTTTTGCCTATGGCATCGGCAGACTAGAGGGTACAGAGCTCCCATTACGTCACTCCGCGTTGCTCGACTGGTATCGTACGCTGGGCATTCCAGTCTGTGATGAGCGGGCCGTGGTCAACGGCGCTGGCGGCTTGCTGAATTTTTTTGCTGACATTGGCAGACGTCGTGCGCAGCTGCCCTATGAGATCGATGGGGTCGTCTACAAAGTCGACAGCGTGACGCAGCAGCAGACGCTGGGCTTCGTCTCACGTGCGCCGCGCTTTGCGCTCGCGCACAAATTTCCTGCGGAAGAGGCGACGACGACAGTACTTGATATTGTCGTGCAAGTCGGCCGCACCGGCGCACTGACGCCTGTGGCACGTCTGTCGCCCATCTCCGTAGGCGGTGTCACCGTCACCAATGCCACCTTGCACAATGAAGATGAAGTGCGGCGCAAGGATGTGCGCATCGGGGACCAGGTGATCGTTCGACGTGCGGGCGATGTAATACCGGAAGTCGTGGCGGTGGTACCCGAGCGCCGCCCTCAGGATGTGCGCGAATTTGTGATGCCGGCGAATTGTCCGGTGTGCGCCTCGCCGATCGTTCGACCCGAGGAAGAAGCGGTCGCGCGTTGCTCCGGCGGCTGGATCAAGTGCGCCGCGCAGCGCAAGGGCGGGCTACTGCACTTTGTCTCGCGTCGCGCGATGGATATCGAAGGTCTGGGCGAGCAACTGGTCGAGCAGCTGGTGGACCGCGGCCTGGTCACGACACCCGCCGATCTTTACAAGCTCGGGCTGCTGATGTTGGCAGAGCTGGATCGTATGGCAGAAAAATCGGCGCAGAACGTATTGAACGCGCTGGAAAAATCCAAGTCGACCACGCTGGCGAGGTTCATCTATGCACTGGGCATACGCCATGTCGGCGAATCTACTGCCAAGTCGCTGGCGCGGCATTTTGGCACGCTCGATGCACTGCTTGAGGCCAGCGACGAACAGATACTGGCCGTGGATGATATCGGTCCTGTCGTCGCGCAGTCGATACTGAGCTTTTTGGCTGATCCGCTGAACCGGGAACTGATCGAACAGCTGCGTGCAGCTGGTATTCACTGGGAAGAGAGTGATCCAGAGCGCGGGAATCAGACGCTTGTTGGCAAGACTTTCGTATTGACTGGGACTTTGCCCACGCTCAAGCGCGATGAGGCAGCGTCGATGATCGAGGTGGCCGGTGGCAAAGTCGCCGGCTCGGTGTCCAAGAAAACTAGTTATCTGGTCGCCGGTGACGACGCGGGAAGCAAGCTCGCGAAGGCGCAGGAGCTGGGTGTGACGATCATCGATGAGACTGAATTACTGAAATTGCTGGAGTCGTCACAATGACAAAAATTACCAAAGCCGTTTTTCCGGTGGCCGGGCTAGGCAGTCGCTTTCTGCCCGCAACCAAGGCGCAGCCCAAAGAAATGCTGCCTATCGTCGACAAGCCACTGATTCAATATGCCGTCGAAGAGGCTGTCGAGGCGGGCATTACCGAGATGATTTTTATCACCGGCCGCAACAAGCGCGCCATTGAAGATCACTTTGACAAGGCCTATGAGCTCGAAGCCGAGCTAGAAGCGGCGGGCAAGGATCAGCTGCTGCGGATGGTACGCGAAGTCATACCGAAAACCGTCAACTGCATGTATATACGCCAGCCGCAGGCGCTGGGCCTCGGCCATGCAGTACTTTGTGCCCGTCCCATCGTCGGTCAAGATCCTTTCGCGGTGCTGCTTGCGGATGATTTCATGCAGGGCGAGCAGGGCGGGCCGGGTGTGATGTCGCAGATGACGGCCAGCTTTACGCGCGAACAGGCCAGTCTCTTGGCTGTCCAGGACGTGCCTCGCGAGAATACACGGCAGTACGGAATTGTCAGCACGGAAGCGTTTGGCGATCGGTTGGAGAAAGTGAAGGGTATCGTCGAGAAGCCCATGCCAGACAAGGCGCCATCCACCTTGGCGGTCGTTGGCCGCTACGTGCTGACCAACCGAATTTTCTCGTGTCTTGAAAAAATGGGCAAAGGCGCAGGAGGCGAAATTCAACTCACCGATGGTATTGAGGCACTGATGCAATATGAAACCGTGCTCTCTTATCGTTACAAGGGTCGTCGTTTCGATTGCGGTTCCAAGCTGGGTTATCTCGAGGCCTCCGTCGAAATCGGCTTGCAGCATCCGGAGACAGGCGCGGCATTTGGCGAGTGGCTGGCCAAGCGCCATTCATCCTGAGCGGAGGCGAACCGTGGCCGTTCGTGAGATCTTGAGAATGGGTGATCCGCGCTTGCTGCGACAAGCCGAGCCGGTGAGCGCTGTCGATACGCCGGAGCTACATGCGCTGATCGCGGACATGTTCGACACCATGCACGCGGCTAATGGTGCAGGGCTGGCCGCGCCGCAGATCGGTGTGAACCTGCAGCTGGTGATCTTCGGCTTCAGCAATAATGCTCGCTATCCCGATGCCCCGTCTGTGCCGGAAACGGTGTTAATCAATCCGGTTATCACGCCGCTATCTGATGAGATGGAAGAAGGCTGGGAAGGCTGCCTGTCCGTCCCCGGTCTGCGTGGTGTGGTGCCTCGCTACACGCGGCTGCGCTACCAGGGGGTCGATCCTTACGGTCAGATCATTGATCGCGAGGTCGATGGATTTCATGCGCGTGTCGTACAGCATGAATGCGATCACTTGATCGGCGTTCTGTATCCCATGCGGGTGAAGGATTTCAGTCGGTTTGGCTATACCGAGGTATTGTTTCCTGGGATGGATCCGGGGGCGGATGATTGATCGAAGCGGCTCTGCTGCAGGCCAGAGCACAATGACTTTCGTGGCTATGCTAAAGACGAGATCATTGCCAGATTATTGATGGGCTCCGGCCTGCGCCGGAATGACGACTCGAATGCCAACACGCTGAACATTCAAATCAGAACCGCTCATCCTCACCGAGATAACGCCACTGCCCGGTCGGCAAGTTGCCAAGCTTTAACTGCCCTATCCGCACCCGTTTCAAGCCCAGTACTTTCAACCCGACCAGTTCGCACATCCGGCGTATTTGTCGCTTCTTGCCTTCGCGCAGAATGAAGCACAGCTGATCTTCATTTTGCCATTGTACTTTGGCGGGCAGCAGCGCCTGACCGTCTAGAGACAGGCCGTGATTCAGTCGCCTCAAATCCTGATCGGGAAGTCGGCCCGAGCTAGCGTACTTCACGCGCACGAGATACTCCTTCTCGATCTCGCTATCCTCGCCGATCAACTGTTTCGCAATGCGTCCGTCTTGGGTGAGCACCAGCAGGCCGACGGAATCGATATCGAGCCGTCCTGCCGGTACAAGACTTTTCAGCTGTGCCGGCAAAAACTGTAGGGCTGACTTGTCTTGCGACCAGCGATTTTCAGGTCGCACCAGCGTCACGGCAGGCTTGTAGCCGTCTTCGGCTTGCCCGCTTACGAAGCCCATGGGTTTGTTGATCAGCACAGTCACTCTGCGCGCCTGCTGCGCCTGTGCCTGCTTTTCGATGGTGATTTTCTGATGCGGCAGCACTTTGCTGCCCAGCTCGGAAACCACCTGCCCGTCTACACGTACCCAGCCTTTGGCTATCCATTCATCCGCTTCACGACGTGAACACAGGCCAAGCTCGGACATGCGCTTGGACAGACGGAGAGGTTCAGTCATTGTTGAAACGTAGCCGGTAGTCAGGCGCGCAAGGCGTCAAGCAAATCGGATTCAAGCGCGATCTGGCTACGCGCGTGCGAAAGCACTGGGCCATCGACGAGGAATACATCCTCCACCCGCTCGCCCAGTGTGGTGATTTTCGCGGTGTGCAGATTGACCTTGTAGCGAGCAAGCACGCTGGCAATCGAATAAAGCAGACCCGTGCGATCGCTTGCTGATACCGAGAGCAAATGATACTGGCCTCGCTCGTCGGGCTGGAGGTGCACCGTGGGCGTGATCGGGAAGGTGCGCGATAGTCGCGAGAGTCGCGCTTTGGCGGGTGGCGATAAGGCATCATCAGAGGCCAGCCATTGTTTCAGCTCATGTTCGATCAGGGTGATCAGCTCACGGTAATTGTCCGCGAACGTGGGCTCGCTTACCAGGAAAGTATCAAGTGCATAGCCTGTGCGTGTGGTCTGTACCTTCGCATCAAGGATGCTGAAATTCTTGCGGTCAAAATAGCTGCAGATGCGCGCGAAAAGATCAGGGCGGTCGCGCAGGTAGACCACGACTTGCAAGCCCTCGCCAATGAGACCGAGCCGGCAGCGCACCACGGGTTTGTCGCTGTCGACATGCTCGCACAGTACGCGCGTCTGCCATGCGATTTCTGATGCGTCGTGCCGCAGAAAATAGCCGACATCAAGCGTCTTCCAGAGCGCCTCATGCGCATCGGCCGATAGGCCATGAAGACGCAGCGCAGCAATGGATTCCTGCTGGCGTTTTTGGAGCTCGCGGTCGGGGGAGGGGGCTTCGCCGCCGAGTACTCGCAGGCTCATCCGGTACAAGTCTTCCAGCAGTTTGCCTTTCCAGGCATTCCAGACCTTGGGGCTGGTGCCGCGAATATCCGCGACTGTGAGCAGATACAGCGCGGTGAGGTGCCGTTCGTCTTTCACCACCTTTACAAATGCACGGATCACATCGGGGTCGGACAGATCCTGCTTCTGCGCGACATGCGACATTTGCAGATGATGCTCAACCAGGAAGACAACAAGCTCGGTATCTTCCTTCGACAGTCCGTGATCGATGCAAAAACGCTGAGCATCCATCTTCCCTAGTTCGGAATGATCGCCACCGCGTCCTTTGGCAATGTCGTGAAATAGCGCGGCGATATAAATCAGCCAAGGCTGGTGGAAGTTCGCCATGAGCTGGCTACAGAATGGATACTCGTGCGCATGCTCGGGAATTGCAAAGCGCCGTACATTGCGCAGGACCATCAGAATGTGCTGGTCAACGGTATAGACATGAAACAAATCATGCTGCATCTGCCCAATGATGCGGCGGAACGCCGGAAGGTAGCGGCCAAGCACCGACAACTGATTCATGTTACGAAGCGCATGCGTAATACCCTTGGGCGCTTTGAGTATCTGCAGGAACAGTTCGCGGTTCTGCGGATCTCGGCGGAACGAATCGTCGATACGGAAGCGGGCGTGCCACAGTGCGCGCTGGGTGCGGGCAGTCATGCCTTTCAGCTCGCCGTGCTGTTCGAGGAGGAGGAAAATCTCCAGCATGGCCGATGGCGTGTCCTCGAATACCTTGTCGTGCGCGATATCGATCATGCCGTTTACTTCATTGAAGCGCTCGTTGACCGGGCGCGACACGCTGGGTTGCGGGAACAGACGGGCTTCGATGTTTTGCAGCAGGATGCTGTTGAGCTGGGTAACGGCTTTGGCGGCCCAGTAGTAGCGTTGCATCAGCACCTCGCTCGCGCGTCGTGCGTCAGTCGTCTGAAAGCCGAAAGTTTCGGCGACCGGGCTCTGTACATCGAATACCAGCCGGTCTTCGCGGCGCTGGGTGTGAAGGTGCAAGCGTATGCGTATGTCTTTGAACGCGCGTTCTTTTTCGGCGACTTGGCGCGCCTCGGTCGGCGTGATCATGTCATTGGCTGCCAGCTCGCGCCATGAATCGCCGAGCCCTGCAGCTTTAGCGACCCAAAGAATGACCTGCAGGTCGCGCAGACCGCCGGGACTCTCTTTGCAGTTGGGCTCTAGGCTATAAGGCGTGTTCTCGTACTTCACATGACGCTGACGCAGCTCAAGCACTTTGGCCTGAAAAAACGCGCGAGGATCCATCGCACGCGCATATCTCTCGAGAAGAGTGTCAAAGAGCGGACGATTGCCACAGATCAGTCGCGCTTCGAGCAAACTGGTCTGTACCGTGATATCGGCAGCCGACTCAGTCAGACATTCATCGACGGTGCGTATGCTGTGGCCGATCTCGAGGCCAAGGTCCCACAGCATCTGCACCAGTTGCTCAAGCTTGTCGCGCAACGCGTCATCGGGTGGTGAGGGCAACAGAACCAGCAGATCAACATCCGAGTACGGAAAAAGTTCGCCTCGTCCGTAGCCGCCTACGGCGACCAGCGCGGTGTTGGCCGGCAGGTCGAAGTTTTTCCAGGCGGTGGTCATCACCTGATCGGTGGATTGCCGCAGGCGCTTGAGAAGTCGCTCTGGTTTGGGGTCTTGCGGATAGTTGCTAACGATGGAGCGCCGACCTTCGCGCAGCTGCTCGCGCAGCGAACGCGCGAGCGAGGCCGTATCAGGCGAGGGCCGCGACGCTGCCGGCATGATGATCACGGATGAAGCCGGGTGGTGCCGGCATGGCCGGCGACACGGTCAGCACTTCGAATCCGGTCTCGGTGACCAGGACAGTGTGCTCCCATTGCGCGGACAGGCTGCGATCGCGCGTCTTGATGGTCCAGCCATCGCCCATCTCGCGGATCTCTCTGCGGCCGGCATTGATCATCGGCTCGACGGTGAAGATCATGCCGGCTTCCAGTTTGGCGAGCGTGCCGGGACGGCCATAGTGAAGCACTTGTGGCTCTTCATGGAAAACTTTGCCGATCCCGTGGCCGCAAAATTCGCGCACGACAGAAAAGCCGGCCTCCTCGGCATACTGCTGAATCACATGGCCGATGTCGCCCAGATGAGCGCCGGGACGAATCTTGGCAATACCCAGCCACATGCATTCATAGGTGATCTCGGCGAGCCGCCTTGCCAGAACCGAGGGCTCGCCAACGAAGAACATGCGGCTGGTATCGCCGTGGTAGCCATCCTTGATGACCGTGATGTCGATGTTAATCACGTCGCCCTGCTTGAGCACTTTGTCGCCGGGGATGCCGTGGCAGACGACGTCATTTACCGAGGTACAGATCGATTTCGGGTAAGGCGTGTAGCCCGGCGGGCAGTAGTTCAGCGGTGCCGGGATGGACTGCTGGACGTTCACCATGTAGTCGTGGCAAAGCCGGTCGAGGTCAGCGGTGCTGACACCCGCCTTCACATGAGGCGCAATGAAGTCGAGGACCTCAGCCGCCAGCCGGCCGGCGACGCGCATGCCCTCGATGTCTTCGGGGGTCTTGATGGATATGGAGCCCATGGGGTAGTTCTCTGCGGCTGCTCAGTCAGCGCCGGGGTAGACCTAAAGCGCAGATTATAGTCGAGCCAGCGCACGGGGTCGGGCAGCCTTGCCGGGTTTGTAAAAAGGGCTGGAAATGAGTTAGAATCACGGGTTGACCGGGAACAGAGGCGAGTTTTTTGTCTGCTGCCTTTTTTGCGTCAATGAGTCGAATGCGTTGTTAAATTTTTGAAAATCGCGAGCCTGTGCCTCCAAGGGTGCCCTCAGACAGCGGCCATGAAGCCGTTTGCGGGGTCGCTGGCCAGGCTCCAGACCCAACCCTGGAGAGCTCTACATGTCAGTCACCATGCGTGAAATGCTGGAAGCCGGTGTCCATTTTGGTCACCAGACCCGCTTCTGGAACCCCAAGATGGCCCAGTACATTTTTGGTCATCGCAACAAAATTCATATCGTCAACTTGGAAAAGACCATGGTCATGTTCCAGGAAGCCGCCAAATACGTTCGCCAGCTGTCCGCCAATCGCGGCACCATCTTGATGGTGGGCACCAAGCGCCAGGCGCGCGACATCATTGCTGCCGAAGCGCAGCGTGCAGGCGTACCTTTCGTCGAACAGCGCTGGCTGGGCGGCACGCTGACCAACTTCAAGACCATCAAGACCTCGATCAAGCGCCTGAAAGAAATGGAAGCAGCTGTCGCCGATGGTTCGGTCGAGAAGATGACCAAGAAAGAAGCGCTGATGTTCCACCGCGAGCTCGACAAGCTGCAAAAGTCGATTGGCGGCATCAAGGACATGAACGGCGTGCCGGACGCGATTTTCGTGATCGACGTCGGCTACCACAAGGGTGCCATCACCGAGGCTGCCAAGCTGGGCATTCCTGTGATTGGCGTGGTCGACACCAATCACTCCCCGAACGGTGTGACCTATGTGATCCCTGGTAACGATGATTCATCCAAAGCGATCACCTTGTACGCACGCGGCATCGCTGACGCGATCCTTGAGGGGCGCGCGAACTCCGTGAAGGATATCGTCGAGTCCGTCAAAGGCGGCGCAGACGAATTCGTCGAGGTCGATCAGGCCTGACGCCTCGATGCCAGTTGCGGTTGACCGCGACGGAAAAACGGGGGCAACAATGGTTCGCCCCTTTTTTTCGAGAATTGAATACCGGACGGCAGCATCGCCGTCCACAGTTTAGGAGAGAAGAATGGCAGCAATTACCGCAGCAATGGTGGGCGAGCTTCGCGCAAAGACCGATGCACCTATGATGGAGTGCAAGAAAGCACTGACCGAAGCCGACGGTGACATGGCTCGCGCGGAAGAAATCCTGCGCGTTAAGCTGGGCAGCAAAGCATCGAAGGCCGCATCACGAATCACCGCCGAAGGCGTGGTTGCCGCACACATCGCCGGCGGCGTAGGCGCGCTAGTCGAGGTCAACTGCGAAACCGACTTCGTGTCCAAGAACGACGACTTCCTGAAATTTTCATCCGACATCGCCAAGCTGGTCGCCGAAAAGAACCCCGCTGATGTGTCGGCTCTGTCCGCGCTGCCACTGGATGGCAAGACCGTTGAAGAGATTCGCACCGCATTGATCGGCAAGATCGGTGAGAACATGTCGATACGTCGCTTCCAGCGTTTCCAGACCTCCGGCAAGCTGACCTCTTATCTGCACGGCACACGCATCGGCGTGATGGTTGAATTCGACGGCAGCGACGAGCAAGTCGGCAAGGACGTGGCTATGCATATCGCCGCCATGAAGCCGGTGGCGCTGTCGTCTGATCAAGTGCCTGCAGATCTGATCGAGAAAGAGCGCTCGGTCGCCAAGCTCAAGGCGGAAGAGTCTGGCAAGCCTGCCGATATCGCCGCGAAGATGGTCGAGGGCTCGGTACAAAAATATCTGAAGGAGGTCTCGCTATTCGATCAGGCTTTCGTGAAGAATGACAAGCAGACCGTTCAGCAGATGCTCAAAGCTGCCAACACGACGGTGAAGGCTTTCACCATGTTCGTGGTTGGCGAAGGCATCGAGAAGAAGCAGGATGATTTTGCAGCGGAAGTGGCGGCGCAGGTGGCCGCCGCGAAGCAGGGCTGATCTACTTCAACAACGGGCCTCACGGCCCGTTTTTTTAATGTCAACGCAGAGGCAGTAGCCAGCGCAAGCAGCCGGTAAAATATCGGCGGGTTCCGCAAGCATCACAGAAAAAACCGAGTCATCAGGGAGCAATGCACATGACGTCACCGGCCTACAAGCGCATCCTTTTGAAACTCTCCGGCGAAGCCCTGATGGGCGAGGATGCGTATGGCATTAATCGCGCAACGATCGAGCGCATGGTGGCCGATGTCTCAGAGGTGGCCAAGTTGGGTATCGAGGTGGCGATCGTCATTGGTGGCGGCAATATCTTTCGGGGTGTAGCGCCCGGAGCGCAGGGTATGGATCGTGCGACCGCCGATTACATGGGCATGCTGGCCACGGTAATGAATTCGCTGGCGCTAGCCGATGCGATGCGTCAGGCTGGCATGACCGCGCGGGTGATGTCTGCGATCGGCATCGAGCAGGTGGTCGAGCCCTATGTGCGCCCCAAGGCGCTGCAATATCTCGAAGAGGGAAAAATTGTCGTTTTCGCAGCGGGCACGGGCAATCCTTTTTTCACCACTGATACCGCAGCGGCATTGCGTGGCGCCGAGATCGGTGCCGAGGTCGTTTTAAAGGCCACCAAGGTCGATGGCGTCTATAGCTCCGATCCGAAGAAAGACCCGTCGGCGACGCGTTACGCAACGATCAGTTTCGACGAGGCGATCGCAAAACACCTTCAGGTCATGGATGCGACCGCCTTTGCGCTGTGCCGCGACCAGAAGCTGCCGATACGCGTATTCTCGATCACCAAACCGGGCGCTTTCAAGCGCGTGGTGCTGGGTGAAGACGAGGGCACCCTCGTGCATGTATGACCCGAATCACGCTTTCATGAACACATCATTCGTCGCACTGAATTACAGGAGAGCCGCATGACTGTCGCCGACGTCAAAAAAAACACCGAGCAGAAAATGCAAAAGTCCATCGAGACCCTGAAGGGTAATCTCGCCAAGGTACGGACGGGACGCGCCCACCCCGGCATGCTCGATCATATTCAGGTTGATTACTACGGTACGCCGACCCAGATCGCGCAGGTTGCCAACGTGACGCTGCTCGATGCGCGCACGCTGGGAGTTCAGCCGTGGGAAAAGAAAATGTTGGCTGTAGTTGAAAAGGCCATCCGTGAATCCGATTTGGGTCTGAACCCGTCCACGCAGGGTGATCTGATCCGCGTTCCCACGCCGCCTTTGACTGAAGAGCGCCGCAAGGAGATGGTCAAGCTCGTCAAGAGCGAAGCCGAAGATGGCAAGATCGCGATTCGCAATATTCGTCGTGACTCCAACGAGGTGCTGAAGAAACTGTTGAAAGACAAGGCTATATCTGAAGACGATGAGCGCCGCGCGCAGGATGACGTACAGAAGCTCACCGACAAGTTCGTTGCAGAAGTCGATAAACTGGTCACTGAAAAAGAAAAAGAGATCCTGACAGTCTGAGCGAATCGGTCCCGGCGACATAGCGCCGGATTTCCTCCCTTTTTCTTTGCATCCGCCCATGACCAGACCCAGCTCCACGCAGGACATCCCCGAAGCTTCGCTGGTGCCCACCCATGTGGCCGTCATCATGGATGGTAATGGACGCTGGGCGGCATCGCGCTATCTGCCGCGCGTGGCCGGACATGCCAAGGGCGTTGAGGCGGTGCGCGGCATCGTCAAGGCCTGTGTGTCTCGCGGCATCGGTTACCTGACGCTCTTCGCATTCAGCTCCGAAAACTGGCGGCGCCCCGCTGAGGAAGTCTCGCTGCTCATGCGATTGTTTTCCAACGCGCTGGAGCGCGAGGTAAGCCGTATGCATGCCAATGGCATACGCTTGCGCATTGTCGGTGACCTGAGCCGTTTTGATTCCAAGCTGCAGCAGCAGATCGCTGACGCCGAGGCGCGCACTGCGTGCAATGCTCGTCTGACACTGACGATCTGCGCGAACTATGGGGGCCGCTGGGACATGCTGCAGGCGATGAACAAGGCAGCCGCTGGGCAACCCGGCATGACGGAATTCACCGAGCAGGACATTGCCCCGCATCTTGCCATGGCGCACGCGCCCGAGCCCGATTTGTTCATACGTACGGGCGGCGAGCAGCGCATCTCCAACTTTCTCCTCTGGCAGTTGGCGTACACCGAGCTGTACTTCACGGATATCTACTGGCCTGATTTCAATGCCGCGTCGCTGGACGAGGCGATTCTCTCGTATCAGCAGCGCGAGCGGCGCTTCGGTCGCACCAGCGCGCAGCTGATCGAGGTCAGGAAAGCCTCCTGATGCTTAAGCAGCGCGTATTGACGGCCGTTGCGCTGTTGGCATTGCTGGCGGCTGTGCTTGGTTCACAATCGATGATTGCCTTTCGACTTACCTTGGCTGTTTTTTTTGCTGCCGCTTGCTGGGAAAGCTTTCGATTACTGCAGATCCGGTTCGCGTTTCCCTTGGGTGCGGTCGGCGGCGTTGTGTTGCTGCTGATGCTGGGCAGCCCGGAACGCGACTGGATATCGCTGGCCTTCCTCTGCGTGTTAATCTGGGCATTGCGCTTTGTACCCGCGCTGAGGCTCGGCTTACCTGCCACCGAGGGCGTACGCGGACTGCTGTTTGCTACCGTGTTTTTCATTGCGCTGCTGGGCTGCTTTATCTCGATGGCCGAACTGCTCCAGCGCTCACCACTGTTGCTGATATCCGCGATGGCCATCGTCTGGGCCGCGGACATCGGTGCGTATTTCGCGGGGCGCGCATTCGGCAAGCGCAAATTGGCGCCGACGATCTCTCCCGGCAAGACCTGGGAGGGTGTGCTGGGCGGCTGGCTTGCAGTACTCGTGCTGGGTGCGACGTCCTCGTTCAGTCCGTCGCTGGAGCACAGCTTTTCTGTCGTGCTGCAACAGCGGTTTGGCTGGGCGTTGTGGTTCGTACTGATGAGCGTGCTGGTCGCAGCCAGCGTGATTGGCGATCTGTTCGAGTCGCTGATGAAGCGACGCGCCGGCGTGAAAGACAGCAGCCAGCTGTTGCCCGGGCATGGCGGTGTCCTTGATCGCATTGATGCGCTGGTGCCGGTGATGCCGCTGGCACTGTTGCTGGCCGGCCGGACCTGAGACCAAACCACGAATTCACTATGCAGTCCATCACGATACTCGGCGCGACAGGATCCATCGGCGTGTCAACGCTGGATGTGATCGCCAGACACCCGGAGCGATACCGTGTATTTGCGCTGACCGCGCACGCCAAAGTCGACGAGCTCGCTGCGCAATGCGAGAAATTTCACCCGGAGGTGGCAGTGGTTGGCAGCGCGGATGCGGCCCAGCGACTGTCGTCGTTGTTGCGCGACGCGGGTGTGTCTACTGAAGTTACCTATGGCGAGGCGTCGCTGTGCGAAGTCGCCAGTGCTTCTGCCTGCACCACCGTGATGGCCGCGATTGTTGGTGCGGCTGGACTGGCACCGACGATTGCTGCTGCACGCGCGGGCAAAAAAGTACTCCTGGCGAACAAAGAGGCGCTGGTCATTTCTGGTCAATTGTTCATGGATGCGATCGCCACCAGTGGGTCGACCCTGCTTCCGATTGACAGCGAGCACAATGCGATTTTCCAGTGCCTGCCGCTGGGCTATCAGCGACAGCCGGTGCATCACGGCATACGCAAGATCCTCCTGACCGCCTCCGGCGGTCCTTTTCTGGATCGTGATGTCGCAACGTTGGAGCATGTGACGCCCGAGCAGGCCGTTGCGCACCCTAATTGGAGCATGGGACGGAAGATCTCGGTGGATTCAGCGACCATGATGAACAAAGGCCTTGAAGTCATCGAGGCGCACTGGCTGTTCGGTGCGATGCCTGATCAGATCGAGGTCGTGATTCATCCGCAAAGCGTGATTCATTCGATGGTCTCGTATGCCGATGGGTCGGTGCTTGCCCAGCTTGGGAATCCCGACATGCGCACGCCAATCGCGCACGCGCTGGCCTATCCGGATCGAATCGAGTCTGGGGTCAATAGCGTCGATCTCGCGCAGATTGCGCAGCTGAATTTCCGTAAGCCTGATTACGCGCGTTTTCCCTGTTTGCAGCTGGCCTTTGATGCGCTGCGCTCGGGTGGCAGTGCGGCGGCCGTGCTGAACGCGGCCAACGAGATCGCCGTTGAGGCTTTCCTTGACCGACGGCTGGGATTTCGCAAGATACCGGGCGTTATCGAGTCCGTGATGAACAGCATGCCGGTCGAACCAGTCGTCGATCTCGAGGGTGTTCTCGCCCTGGACCATGCCGCGCGCTTGAAGGCGCGCGAGATGATCGAAGTCTGATTTTCAGAGGAAATCATGGAGTTACTGCAAACCGTTTTGGCTTTCATCGTGGTGATCGGCGTGCTCGTGACGATCCACGAGTTTGGACACTACCTGGTCGCGCGCTGGTGTGGGGTGAAGGTTCTTAAATTTTCTGTCGGGCTCGGTAGACCGATCTGGTCGCGTCGTTTCGGGCCCGACCAGACCGAGTGGGCGATTTCCATGGTGCCGCTGGGCGGCTATGTGAAGATGCTTGATGCGCGTGCCGACGATGCTGACGTGATTTCCGAAGCGGATCTCGCCAGAGAGTTCACGCGCCAGTCGGTGTGGAAGCGTATCGCGATCGTGGCGGCCGGTCCGCTCGCCAATTTCCTCCTTGCGATAGCGATTTTTTCTGGTCTGTACCTGCATGGCGTGCCCGAGGCGATCTCGACCGTGTCGGTGCAGGCAGGCAGCTTGGCGGAGAGGGCGGGGCTGCGCTCTGGTGACACCGTCATTGCGATCAACAGTGATCCGATAACGGCGTGGTCGGAGATGCGCTGGCGCTTGCTGCAGGCTGCCTTGCGCGGCGAACGCGTCGAGATGAAATTCACGCGCCAGAGCGCCGCGACCCCCAATGACACGCAGCTGGCCATGATAGATTTTCGTGGCGTTGCTGCGGGCGAGCCAGATCAGGAACTGATGAGCCATCTCGGCCTGCAACCTTGGCGTCCTCCCGCTCGGCTGGGCGAGATCATCGCCGGTGGACCTGCCAGCAAAGCCGGACTGCAGCCGGGCGACACCATGCTCAGTGTCGATGGACAGCCGGCGCCGGATGCGCTGGCTTTCATCGAACTGGTGCAGGCAGCGCCCGGCCAGACGGTGGTGCTGGAGCTGATGCGACACGGTGAGCGCCTGTCACTGGCCGTGACGCCGGCTGTCGAGCGGGTTGGAGATCGCAGCGTCGGTCGCATCATGGCGCAGATGGATCTGTCGGGTGCGACGGTGATCGTCAGCTCAGGGCTTGCGGAATCGGTTGGCAAAGCCACAAAAAAAGTCTGGGATACCAGCACGATGACCCTCAGCATGCTTGGCAAGATGCTAACCGGCGAGGCTTCGCTGAAGAACATCACTGGCCCGCTGACGATCGCTGACTATGCAGGCCAAACTGCGCGCATCGGTCTGATCAGTTTTCTGTCGTTCATGGCCTTCATCAGCATCAGTCTGGGCGTGATGAATCTGCTGCCCATTCCAGTGCTTGATGGAGGTCATTTGTTGTATTATTCGCTGGAACTTTTTTCAGGGCGTCCCTTACCTGAACGTGTTGGACAAATCGCGCAGCGCGCAGGTCTCGGCATCCTGGTGGCACTCATGACAGTCGCATTGTTCAACGATATCGTCCGCCTCGTCTGGTGACGGTTCGATCGACTGTCATGCTCACGGTCCGCGCACTGGCTCAATTATCTTGGTTAAAAAATCAATGACACTACACCCTGATCGCCGTGCGCTGCCCTTTATTCCCCGGCTGATTGCTGCAGCGGCTCTTTCTTTGTGCGCTGGCCACGGTTTCGCGGTTGAGCCGTTTACCGTGAAAGATATTCGTGTCGAGGGCATACAGCGCACCGAAGCAGGCACGGTGTTCAGTTATCTGCCGGTGCGTGTTGGCGATACCTTTAACGACGAGAAAGCGGCGGCAGCGATCAAGGCGCTTTATGCAACCGGTTTCTTCAAAGATGTACGTATCGAGGCCGACGGCAATGTGCTGGTCGTGATGGTGGAAGAACGTCCCGCGATCGCCAGCGTGGATTTCACTGGCGTGAAGGAATTCGACAAAAAACAGCTGACCAAGTCACTTAAAGACCTCGGGCTGGGCGAGTCACGCATTCTCGACAAGGCCTTGGTGGATCGCGCAGAGCAGGAACTGAAACGGCAATATCTGTCGCGCGGCTTGTACGGAATGCAGGTGACCACGACCGTCACGCCTATTGAGCGCAATCGAGTCAACGTGACGTTCGCGGTGGACGAGGGCGAGGTGTCGAAGATCAAGCAGATCAACATCGTCGGTAACAAGGCCTTCAAAGATAGTGAGCTGCTGGATCAGATCAAGCTCAGTACCCCCGGATGGTTCACTTGGTACAGCAAAGCCGATCAGTACTCGAAACAGAAGCTCGCCGGTGATATCGAGGCGCTGCGCTCTTTCTATCTGAACCGCGGCTACCTCGAGATGCAGGTTGAGTCCACGCAAGTGTCGATCTCACCGGACAAGAAAGACATCTACATCAACATCAATATCAAAGAGGGAGAGAAGTTCACCGTCTCGGGTGTCAAGCTCGAGGGCGAGATGCTGGGTCGCGAGGATGAGCTGTCTCGCCTGGTGACGCTTACCAAGGGCGATGCCTACTCCGGCGAGAAGATGAACGAGACCACCAAGAAGATCACGGAGCGCATGGGTGTGTTTGGCTATGCTTTTGCAAACGTGAACGCCGTCCCGGACATCAATCGCGAGAAAAACGAGGTCAGCTTCACGATCTTTGTCGATCCGGGCAAACGCGTCTATGTGCGTCGCATCAACGTGGGTGGTAATGACCGCACCCGCGATGAAGTCATTCGCCGTGAATTCCGTCAGTTTGAAAGTTCCTGGTATGACGGAGACAAGATCAGACTCTCGCGTGACCGTCTCGGCCGTCTGGGCTTTTTCCTCGACACCAATGTTGATACCCTAGAAGTGCCTGGCGCACCCGACCAAGTGGATCTGAATGTCAACGTGACAGAAAAGCCCACCGGTAACATCATGGTTGGTGCAGGTTTCTCCAGCAGCGAAAAACTGACCCTCACCGGCTCGATCAACCAGTCAAATGCTTTTGGCACCGGTAATAACATCGGTATCAATGTGAATACCAGCAAGGTGTTCCGGACCATCGCGCTATCGCATACCAACCCCTATTTCACTGAGGACGGCGTCAGCCGCACCACGGAGATCTTTTTGCGGACTGCCCGCCCACCGCTTTACCTCAGCAATGTGGACTACAAGGTGGTAACCAAGGGCGGCAGTGTCAACTTCGGCGTTCCCTTCACCGAGTTTGATCGGGTGTTTTTCGGTGTCGGTATTGAGGACACCACGGTGGACGTCTATGGCAATGATCGCAGTCCGGCACGATATATTGAGTATGTTGAAAAATTCGGCACGCTGAATAATGGCGTGGGTAATGCCCACACCACGGCGATTCCCTTGACCGTGGCCTGGCAGCGAGACAACCGCGACAGTGCTCTGATACCGACCAAAGGACGCTACCGTCGCGCGAACCTCGAGGTCTCTCCGGGTGGCACAGCGAAGTACTACCGTACGACCTATCAGGATCAGTACTACTTCCCGCTCAATCTGGCGAACACCGCGACCCTGGCGATCAATGGTGAGGTCAACTACGGTGCTGGCCTCGGCGGTGATCCATACCCGATTTTCAAGAATTTTTATGCCGGCGGCATTGGTACCGTACGGGGTTATCAGGCCGGATCCGTATCAGTGGCCGGGAACAATTACGGGAGTGCCAGCACGAGCAGCTTGTTCCGCTTGCCCATTGGCGGCCAGGCCCGGATTCTGGCCAACGTCGAGCTGCAGATGCCTTTCCCCGGTACCGGTGTAGACCGTAGCCTGCGCTGGTTTACCTTCCTGGATGCGGGTCAGGTATTCAATCCCCAGGATGGCGAAAACATTAGCTTGGGCGACCTGCGCTACAGCACGGGTCTGGGCATTAGCTGGATCTCTCCTGTCGGACCGCTCAAGCTCTCGCTAGGTTATCCGATGAATACCAAGCCATTCGACCGGACACAGCGGTTCCAGTTTCAACTGGGTACAGGCTTCTGAGGAGCGAATGGCATAATAGCGAGCCGGCTCGACGCACGCCGGCTGAGCGGCAGTGGCTTGGCGAGATTGGCGCCGAGGCCGCCGGTTCGACCGCTCAGGAGAATGTTACATCCCGTATTGCGGAGAATGAATTGAAATCTGTAATCAAAAAGGCAACAGCAGCTTCGATCATCGTTGGCATGGCGCTGAGTTTGCCGATGGCGGCCAGCGCCCAGCAGGACCTCAAGGTGGGCTTCGTCAGCACGGAGCGTATCTTCCGTGACGCCGCGCCGGCGAAAGCAGCCACGGCCAAACTGGAGCAGGAGTTTTCCAAGCGCGAGAAAGATCTGCAAGAGCTGGCAGCCAAGCTGAAATCCACTGCTGAAAAACTCGACAAGGACGCGCCGGTGCTCAGCGACGCCGAGCGCGGCAAGCGCCAGCGCGAACTGGCCGAGATGGACAAGGATTTTCAGCGTCGCCAGCGCGAATTTCGCGAAGATCTGAATCAGCGTCGGAATGAAGAACTCGCAGTTGTTCTTGAGCGCGCCAACAAAGTGATCAAACAGATTGCCGAAACTGAAAAGTACGATATCGTTTTCCAGGAAGCTGTCTACTACAGCCCTCGCATCGACATCACCGACAAAGTGCTCAAGGCACTGAACAAATAAAACAGGATCTTCCGCCATGAGCACTCGACTGGGCGATTTGGTCGAAAGCCTGGGCGGGGAGTTGATAGGCGATCCGGCCATTTCCATCACCGGTATCGCTCCGCTGGAAGCCGCCAGCGCATCGCACATCACCTTTCTGTCCAATCCCCGCCTGCGTTCTGGCGCTGCAAAGACCCGCGCTGCGGCGCTGATCCTCTCCGCGAAAGATTTCTCGGAGATAGGTGGCGCGTACACCGGCGCGGTGGTACTGACCGACAACCCGTACGCCTACTATGCGCGGGTGGCGCAGTTTTTCGCAGAGCGCAGCGCGCCGCCGCCCGAGCCCGGCATTCATCCGAGCGCGGTCATAGATGCCAGCGCAAAGATCGCGGCGACGGCTGTCATCGGGCCGAATGTAACGATCGACGCGGGCGCCGTGGTCGGTGAGCGTTGCATTATCGGTGCGGGCTGCGTGATCGGTAAGTCAGCCAGTCTGGGTGAAGGTACGGTACTGCATCCGAATGTGAGTTTTCTTGCGGATTGCCATATCGGTGCGCGCGGTGTCATACAGTCGGGCGCGGTGATCGGTGGTGATGGCTTTGGCTTTGCGAATGACAAGGGGCGTTGGCTCAAGATCCCTCAGACCGGCGGCGTGCGCCTAGGTGACGATGTGGAGATCGGTGCGAACACCACCATCGATCGAGGCGCGCTGGACGATACCGTGATCGGTAACGGCGTCAAGCTGGACAATCAGATTCAGATCGCGCACAACTGTGTGATCGGAGAAAACACGGCGATGGCCGGCTGCGTGGGCGTCGCGGGCAGCGCCAGGATCGGACGCAACTGCACATTCGGCGGCGCTGCGATGGTTTTAGGGCACCTGAGCATTGCCGACAATGTACACATTTCCTCTGGAAGCCTGGTGTCGCGCTCGATTGCCGAACCCGGACAGTACACAGGCTTCTACCCGCTGGCAAAAAACGCCGACTGGGAAAAGACCGCGGCTGTGGTGCGGCAGCTTGATACGATGCGCGATCGCATCCGCGAGCTCGAGAAGATTGTCCGACAGCTCACCGAGAAGAATTCATCATCATCCTGAGAACAGGCGACTATCACAATGAAAAGCCTAGACATCAATCAGATCAAGGAATATTTGCCTCATCGTTATCCGCTGCTGCTGGTCGATCGCGTGATCGACTGGGAGTCCGGCAAGACGATCACTGCGATCAAGAATGTGACCATCAATGAAGAATTCTTCAACGGACATTTTCCGCACAAACCGGTGATGCCGGGCGTGCTGACCATAGAAGCACTGGCGCAGACAGCGGCGTTGCTGGCTTTCCTGACCAACGGACAAAAGCCCGACGACAATGCAGTGGTTTATTTTGTGGGGATTGATGGCGCCCGCTTCAAGCGTCCTGTCGAACCGGGGGATCAGCTGCGCATGCAAGTGGAAATCCTGCGACAGTCGCGCGGCATCTGGAAGTTTCACGCGCGTGCGACGGTAGAAGAGCAGCTGGTGGTCGAGGCCGAGCTGATGTGCACGATGCGCAGCATCGCTGACGCGCCGGCAGTGGAATAAGACCTCATGGCAAAAATTCATCCCACCGCGATCGTCGAGCCGGGTGCCGAGCTGCACCCAACCGTCGAGATCGGACCTTACAGCATCATCGGGCCCGAGGTCGTGATCGGCGCGCGCACCCGCATCGGACCGCACGTCGTCATCGATGGCAAGACCACCATTGGCGAAGATAACGTTTTTTATCAGTTTTCATCCATAGGTGCGGCGCCCCAGGACAAAAAATACACTGGCGAGCCGACCAGACTGGAAATCGGTGACCGAAACATGATCCGCGAGTTTTGCACGTTCAATCGTGGAACTGCGCAAGATCTCGGGGTTACTCGCCTTGGCAATGACAACTGGATCATGGCCTATGTGCATCTCGCCCATGACTGCCAGATCGGCAATCACACCATCTTTGCAAACAATGCGCAGCTGGCGGGTCATGTACAGGTGGATGACTGGGCGATCCTGGGCGGTCACTCGGGCGTGCACCAGTTCTGCAAGATCGGCGCGCATGCGATGCTGGGCATGTTCACAAGCCTTACGCAAGACGTCCCACCCTATGTAATCTTGAATGGCAACCCGGCAGCCGCGCACGGCATCAACAGCGAAGGTTTGAAGCGGCGCGGTTTTTCCAAGGAAGCCATTCAGGCGCTGCGTCATGCCTACAAGCTGCTCTACAAATCGGGACACACGCTGGAAGAGGCAAAGGCTGCGTTGATCAACGAAGAGCAGTCACAGCCTGAGCACGCTGCCCACATCCGACTGCTGCGCGAATTTCTGGAGACGAGCACTCGTGGCATCATCCGCTGACCTGACGCTGACAATGGTGGCCGGAGAAGCCTCCGGTGACCTGCTTGCGGGCCGCATGCTCTCGGGCCTGCGGCTGATGCTGTCCGACGCGCGCATTCACGGCATCGGCGGCCCTGCGATGGCCGAACATGGGTTTATCTCCGACTATCCGATGGACAAGCTCGCCGTGCGTGGCTTGTTCGAGGTGATCTCGCACTACCGTGAGCTGAAACGGTTCCGCGACGAGTTGCGCGACCGGCTGCTCGAAGAGAGACCGGCTGCTTTTATTGGTGTCGATGCGCCTGACTTCAATCTGGATCTCGAGGTTGCGCTCAAGCAGGCGGGCATACCAACCATGCATTTTGTCAGCCCGTCAATTTGGGCCTGGCGGCGTGGCCGCATCAAGAAGATCGCGCGCGCGGTCAATCATATGCTCGTGATCTTTCCTTTCGAGGAGGCCATCTACAACAAGGCCGGCATACCCGTCACTTATGTTGGCCATCCACTCGCCGAAATCATACCGATGGATCCGGATCAGGAGGCGGCCCGAGATGCGCTCGGACTGGACCATGACAGCAGGATCGTCACCATCCTGCCCGGCAGCCGACTTTCGGAGCTGAAGTACAACTCGCGCGTGTTCGTTGAGACAGCGGCACAGCTGGTCAAGCGCGATCCTGGGATCCGCTTTGTCATTCCGATGGCGGGCGATATGCAGCGTGCTTATTTCGAGCAGCTGATCGATCGCCCCGAACTGAAAAAATTGCCGCTGACGGTCACGACGGGTAATTCTCATACCGCTATGGCAGCGTGCGATGCGGCGCTGGTCGCCAGCGGTACGGCAACACTCGAGGTCGCGCTGTTCAAGAAGCCTATGGTCATCAGTTACCGAATGAACCCGGCAAGCTGGCAGGTCCTGCGGCTGATGGCCTATCAGCCCTGGGTCGGGCTGCCGAATGTGATGGCACGCGAATTTCTGGTCCCAGAGCTGCTGCAAGACCGGGCAACGCCGGCCAGTCTCGCCAGTGCGTTATGGGCGCAGATATCCAATGATCAGAACCGTCAGCGGCTACGCCGCCGCTTCGTCGATCTTCATCATGATTTGATGCGCAACACCGCGTCACAGAGCGCTCACGCGGTCATGGAGCTGCTCTCGCGCAGCGGAAGGCTCTAAGCAAGATGCCCGAACCCGCAGCCAGCCTGTCGCTGTTCGATACGCGCGGTGAGGTGATCTGCGGTGTTGATGAGGCCGGCAGAGGGCCGCTCGCGGGTCCGGTATTTGCCGCTGCCGTGATACTCGATCCCGCGCGTCCCATCGAAGGACTGCGGGACTCCAAAAAACTCAGCGCCGTCAGGCGCGATGAACTGGCCGTCATCATCCGCCGCGATGCGCTCGCCTGGGCCATAGCGCAGTGCTCCGAAACCGAGATTGACGAACTCAACATTCTTCAGGCCACGATGCTCGCGATGCGACGCGCGATTGAAGGCTTGTCCGTACTTCCGTCATTGGCGCTGATTGATGGCAATCGCTGTCCAGTGTGCAGCATACGCACCGAGGCGATTATCAAAGGCGATGACAAGGTCACCGAAATCTCTGCGGCCTCAATACTTGCCAAGACAGCGCGCGATGCCGCACTGACTGAAATGCATCGAACCTATCCTCAGTACGCCTTTGATCAGCACAAGGGCTATCCGACAGCGCTGCATCTTGAGCGACTGCGTACGCATGGTGTATCGCCGGTGCATCGGCGCTCTTACGCACCGGTGCGCGAATTGCTCACCACAGCCAACAACGCATGAGCGTGCGATGAGCATCAAGCCCGTCACCTCGCGCGATAATCCGCAGTACAAGCAGCTCAGGCAGATGGCGAGCAGCTCACCCGCCCGGCGCAAGTTGGGCAAGACCTTGCTTGATGGCGTGCATTTGTGCGAGGCCTGGCTTGAGCATCGCGGTCGTCCCGAACTGTGCGTGTTTTCAGAGAGCGCGCGCCATCATCCTGAGGTGTCCCGCATTCTCGAGCGATGCCTGTCCATGGACGTGGAGTGTGTTCAGCTGCCGGATGCGCTGTTCTCGCCACTGAGTCAGGTCGAGCAGGGCGTCGCGCTGCTGTTTATGGTGCCGGTACCGGTCGCGCATACCACAGTCGCACCCGATACACCCACCGTCTTGCTGGATAAGCTGCAAGATCCTGGCAATCTGGGTTCGGTTCTCAGGAGTGCAGCCGCAGCGGGCATACGACAGGTGATCTGCGGCGAGGGCACGGCTTCGGCCTGGTCGCCCAAGGTGCTGCGCGCAGGCATGGGCGCGCACTTCGTGCTGGATATCGTTGAACAGGCCGATCTGGAGCAATGGATCGCAAGCGCTACAGTGCCGGTTTACGCAACCAGTTCGCATGCGACGGTATCGATCTACGATATGCCGCTAAGTGCGCCGTGTGCCTGGCTTTTCGGCCATGAGGGCGCTGGCATATCGCCCGAACTGCTCTCCCGAGTGACGACCGTGTTGGCGATTCCTCAGCAAGCCGGCGTCGAATCCATGAATGTCGCCGCCGCCGCGGCGGTCTGTCTGTTCGAGCAGCGAAGGCAACTGCTGTTACATCGGTAGTGCAGCATGCCTGTCAGTAGGCACGCTTTTCCAGTCTCAGCTCTTGCAGCATCAGGGTGGCGATTTCTTCGATTGATTTCACGGTGGTCGATACCCAGCGAATACCTTCGCGGTGCATCATTCTCTCGGCCTCGTTGACTTCATAGCGGCAGTTTTCCAACGATGCATATTTGCTTCCCGGGCGACGCTCATTGCGAACTTCAGAGAGCCGGTCAGGCGCGATGGACAACCCGAAGATCTTGCCGCGATAAGGTACCAGCCCGCTTGGCAAATGACCGCGCTCGAAATCTTCCGGGATCAGTGGATAGTTGGCCGCCTTGATCCCGTACTGCATGGCCAGATACAAACTGGTGGGTGTCTTGCCGGAGCGCGAGACGCCCACCAGGATCACATCGGCCGTGGCCAGGTTCTTATGTGATTGCCCGTCATCATGCGCCAGTGCGAAGTTGATCGCCTCGATGCGGTTCTTGTAGTCGTTTGCATCGGCGATGTTGTGACTGCGGCCTATCGAGTGGGTCGAGGGTACGCCCAGTTCCTGTTCCAGCGGCTCGACGAAGGTTTGTATCAAGTCCATGTGCAGTCCGTCGGACTTGCGCACAATCGCGGAGAGGTCAGACTTGACCAGCGTCGTGAACACAATAGGGCGCTTGCCATCCGCTGCCGCAGATTCATTGATTCGGCGAACTGCTTCATGCGCCTTGTCGATCGTATCGACGAAGGGTAGCCGGATTTCACGAAACCTCAGGTCGAACTGGATCAGCACGGAATGCCCGAACGTTTCGGCCGTAATACCCGTGCCGTCAGAGACGAAGAAAGCAGTGCGGTCGTAACTGGATTTGGAAGCAGGAGTGGAATCGGGCATCGTGAATTGACAGAAAAATAATGCAAAAAGTACGGTCATTCGCAGAAAAAAGAGGCTGGCGACCTGTAAAATGACGGCCACCTGATTTTTCCCACGCAGCTTGTCCCAAGAATAACAAAATGATCCCCGGTTGCGAGGCGCTTATGAAGATTTCTCATCATCAAAAAGGTAGTAGTCATGTCCAACGTAGCAACCAAGGGGGTCCATCAAGCCCCTGATCAGGGGGCGGCCTACGTCGTTTCCTTCGAAAACCTGCGCATGACGGATGTCGAGTCCGTCGGCGGCAAGAATGCATCCCTGGGCGAGATGATCAGCCAGCTCGCCCATATGGACGTACGCGTGCCGGGCGGGTTTGCCACCACGGCGCAGGCTTATCGGGATTTCCTGTCTTACAGCGATGGCGGCCCGTCGCTGGCTGAGCGTATTGCCGAGCGTCTGGCCAAGCTCGATATCGATGATGTTCGCGCGCTGGCAGCAGCCGGTGCCGAGATCCGTCAATGGATCGTCGATACCCCGTTCCAGCCGCGCCTGCAAAAAGAAATAGATGATTTTTATCATAGACTTGTCGATGACTCTTCAAGTGAGATGTCATTTGCGGTGCGCTCCTCCGCGACCGCCGAAGACCTTCCAGATGCCTCTTTCGCCGGCCAGCAGGAGACCTTTCTCAACGTGGTCGGGATCGACAACGTGCTCGAGGCGATCAAGCACGTGTTCGCCTCGCTGTACAACGACCGTGCGATCTCTTACCGCGTGCACAAGGGATTTACGCATTCCGAGGTAGCGCTGTCCGCCGGCATTCAGCGCATGGTGCGCTCCGATCTCGGCGCGGCTGGTGTGATGTTCACCATCGACACCGAATCCGGCTTTAAGGATGTGGTCTTCATCACCTCCAGCTACGGGCTGGGCGAGACCGTGGTGCAGGGCGCGGTCAATCCGGACGAGTTTTACGTGCACAAGCCCATGCTGGCCGCCGGCAAATTGCCCATCATCCGCCGCAACATCGGTTCCAAGCTGATCAAGATGGAATTTACCGGTGAAGCCAAGGCAGGCCGATCAGTGCGCACGGTCGACGTGCCAATTGAACTGCGCAACCGCTACTCGCTCAACGATGCCGAGATCGCCGAGCTGGCCACCTATGCCGTCACCATCGAGAAGCACTATGGCCGCCCGATGGATATCGAATGGGGCAAAGATGGTCGCGACGGCAAGCTGTATATCTTGCAGGCCCGACCCGAGACCGTGAAATCGCAGGAGAACCACGCCGATGTCCAGCAGCGCTTCAAGCTCAAGGGCAGCGGTACCGTTCTGACCCACGGTCGCGCGATCGGCCAGAAGATCGGTGCCGGTCCGGTGCGCGTGATCAAAGATCCGGACGAGATGGAGCGCGTGCAGCCCGGCGATGTGCTGGTGGCCGACATGACCGATCCTAACTGGGAGCCGGTGATGAAGCGCGCCTCCGCGATCGTCACTAATCGTGGCGGTCGTACCTGCCATGCGGCGATCATTGCGCGCGAGCTGGGCGTGCCCGCGGTCGTGGGCTGCGGTGATGCGACCGAGGTGCTGAAGGACGGCACGCTGGTCACCGTCTCTTGCGCCGAAGGTGACGAGGGCAAGATCTATGACGGTCTGCTCGAGACCGAGATCAGCGAAGTCGCGCGCGGTGAGTTGCCGAAGATTCCGGTCAAGATCATGATGAACGTTGGCAACCCGCAGCTGGCTTTCGATTTTCAGAGCATCCCGAATGATGGCGTCGGTCTGGCGCGCCTGGAATTCATCATCAACAACAATATTGGCGTGCATCCCAAGGCCATCCTCGACTATCCGAATGTCGATCCCGACCTGAAGAAAGCCGTGGAATCGGTCGCCCGTGGCCATGCATCGCCGAAGGCGTTTTATGTCGACAAGCTGGCCGAAGGCGTGGCCACTATCGCGGCGGCATTCTATCCGCGCCCCGTGATCGTTCGTCTCTCCGACTTCAAGTCCAACGAGTACAAAAAGCTGATCGGTGGCTCGCGCTACGAGCCGGATGAAGAGAACCCGATGCTCGGCTTCCGAGGTGCAGCGCGTTATGTCGCGGCGGATTTTGCCGAAGCCTTCGAGATGGAGTGCATCGCGATGAAACGCGTGCGCGACGACATGGGGCTGACCAATGTCGAGCTCATGGTGCCTTTCGTGCGCACGCTTGGTCAGGCGGAGAAGGTCGTGCATCTGCTCGCCAAGCACGGATTGAAGCGCGGCGAGAACGGCCTGCGCTTGATCATGATGTGCGAGATTCCGTCCAACGCGCTGCTCGCCGAAGAATTCCTCGACTATTTCGATGGTTTCTCGATCGGCTCCAACGACCTCACCCAGCTCACCCTCGGTCTGGATCGGGATTCCGGCATGGAGTTGTTGGCCGCCGACTTTGACGAGCGCGATCCAGCGGTCCGGGTGCTGCTGACCAAAGCAATCAAGACCTGTCTGGCCAAAGGCAAGTATGTAGGCATCTGCGGTCAGGGCCCGTCGGATCATCCGGATTTTGCGGAATGGCTGATGCAGGAAGGGATCAGCTCGATTTCGCTGAACCCGGATTCGGTCATCGAGACCTGGCAGAAGCTGGCAGGGAAATGATGGGTTAATGTCAAGTTCCGGAATCTTTTGTTGACACGCGGAAATAATTCGCTACACTACGACGACTGATTACGGAATAACTAACAAGAACAGTCAGCAGTACTGTTTCAGCCCCCGCGCCTCACGGCCCGGGGGTTTTGTTTTTTTAGGGACTTTGCAGGCTCGCGATTCGTTTTTGTAATGCGACTTTCGCTTTTTCGATCAGTTGTTGAGCCTTGTCGTTCGTGCCCTGTATTTTTTCTAACTTCGTCAACAGATCTCCCAGATGCTGACTGGTTTGAGGAATTTCTCGAAATGTCCAGCCGCGGTCAGAAAAACTCGTCTGATGAGCTTTTTTCCCCTCTTCGAAATAGATCTGAAAAGCATCACTCAGGATTTCTGTCGGCTCGAGATCCTGCGGCGATAGCAAGTTCTCACGAGGTTGTTGCAGTAATGTTGGGATGTTTTGGATATCAAAATCGAATTGCCCTGCATCTGATTCAATCAAGGCTCGGCGCCGCCCAAGTTCCGCGTATTCATCGTGCGAGGTTACCGTTGTTCCGGATGGGTCACTATGTTCGTTTTGACGAGGTGTTGTGTTTTGCGCGATATCTTCCCGATAATAGTTTGGGCTAGGCGTATTTAAAACTATTTCCTCGACACTTGGCATTTCCCCAGTCGTTGATCTGCGTACATGTATATCTGCTGGCTTGACGGCACTTGCATTATCAAAGGCGGTGTTAGTTGCGCCTCTAGCTTTTGTTTTTGAGAGAAGAAATTTATTAAAAAATGCTTTTATAAGCGAGGGTTTGTCATCGGATGAGCTTTTCTTCGAAGAGCGGGAAAACAATGTGCGCCAGTTGAATGAACTGGTGGTTTTGTTTTTTTGCGTTTCAGAAGATTCTCCCGAAAAAATTTTAGCAAGATTTGATAACTTGATCGCCATGAGATGTATCGGGCTCAGCCAGGGGAAGTGTCAGCATAGAATTTTTCCCAACTACGATAGCCCGGCTTTTGTCCTAAAAAGGACTGTGCAGTGTATCGATTGTGTACTACGAGATGTTGTCAGCGACGATTCTGCTTCATCGCCTTGTCGATCTCGCGCTGGGCATCCCGCGCACGCTCGGTATCGCGCTTGTCATGCTGTTTCTTGCCCTTGGCCAGCCCGATCTCGCACTTGATGCGGCCCCTGGTGTAGTGCAGGTTCAGCGGCACCATGGTGTAGCCGGCGCGTTCTACCTTGCCGATCAGTTTTTTGATCTCTTCAGCCCGCAGCAGCAGCTTGCGGGTGCGCACGGGATCCGGGTGCACATGGGTGGAGGCGGTGGGCAGGGCGCTGATGTGGGCGCCGAACAGATAGACCTCGCCCTTTTTGACGATCACGTAGGCTTCCTTGAGCTGCACCCGCCCGGCGCGGATCGACTTCACCTCCCAGCCTTCGAGGGACATGCCCGCCTCGAAACGCTCTTCGATGAAATAATCGTGAAACGCCTTCTTGTTGTCGACAATGCTCATGGGGTGCGGTAAGGGCCGGGACAGCCGGCGGAGTGAATTGGGTGATCGGGGTAGAATCCCGACCCGGCATTCTAACAAACGGGATCATGGCAGTTGTTCATAAATCGGTATTGCTGAGCTACAGCGCAGCGCAAATGTTCGCGCTGGTCGACAAGGTCGAGGAGTACCCCTCCTTCCTGCCTTGGTGTGGTGGCGTGGACGTGCGCGAGCGTGCGCCAGACCGGTTGGTCGCCACCATCATGATTGACTACCACGGCGTGCGTCAAAGCTTCACTACCGAAAATACCCATGTTCCGCCAACCCGCATGCAGATGACACTGCTTGAGGGACCTTTTTCTCAGCTGGATGGCGAATGGCGTTTTACAGCGCTCAGGGATGATGCCTGCAAGGTCGAGTTCGACCTGAATTATGAATTTTCCAGCAAGCTGCTCGAAAAGCTGATTGGCCCTGTGTTCTCAAAAATTGCTGACAGCTTTGTCGAGTCGTTTCGCAAGCGTGCAGAGGTGGTCTATGGCTGAGCGAGTCCGAGTTCAGGTCTGCTATGCGTTGCCGGACGCGGTCAGTTTGCTGACTGTCGATCTGGACGAAGGTCAGACACTGGAGCAAGCCATTCATGCCAGTGGTGTGCTGGCGCGGCATCCCGAGATCGATCTCGGCACCCTGAAAATCGGTGTGTTCGGCAAGTTGCGGCAGCTGTCCGACCTGGCTCGGGCAGGTGATCGCATCGAAATTTATCGCCCACTGATCGCCGATCCCAAGGATTCGCGCCGTCGCCGCGCGCAACACAAATCCCGTGCCGCAGGCAAGAACTGAGCGGGCGCTCCGGGGAGGAGAGAAGGTGATTTCTGTATAATTCGATTTTGCGCCTACAGGAATCCTTATGCGTCTCCTCCAGAAAGCACTCACCTTCGATGATGTGCTGCTCGTGCCGGCCTACTCGGCGATCCTGCCCAAAGATACCTCGCTCCGCACCCGCCTGACCCGCAACATCTCGCTGTCCATACCGTTGGTCTCGGCCGCTATGGATACCGTGACCGAATCGCGCCTGGCTATCGCGATTGCTCAAGAGGGCGGCATCGGCATCATCCACAAAAACCTGACCGCCAAAGAGCAGGCGCGTGAAGTCGCCCGCGTCAAGCGTTTCGAGGCGGGCGTGGTGCGCGACCCGATCACGATTCCTCCGACCATGCGTGTGCGCGAGGTGATCGCGCTGTCGAATCAGCATGGCATCAGCGGCTTTCCGGTCGTGGAGGGCAAGACAGTGGTTGGCATCATCACCAACCGCGATCTGCGCTTTGAAGAAGAGCTGGACGCGGAAGTGCGCGTGAAGATGACGCCGCGCGACAAACTCGTGTACGTCAAAGAAGGCGCCGATCCCGCCGAGGCCAAGCGTCTGATGAACAAGCATCGCCTCGAGCGCGTGCTGGTGGTGAATGATGCCTTCGAGCTGCGCGGTCTAATTACCGTGAAAGACATCCGCAAGTCGACCGAGCACCCGAATGCTGCAAAAGATGATCAGGGTAAGCTGCGCGTGGGTGCCGCCGTGGGTGTGGGTCCTGATAATGATGAGCGCGTTGAGCTGCTGGTGAATGCGGGCGTCGATGTGATCGTGGTTGACACTGCGCATGGTCATTCTCAGGGCGTGCTTGATCGCGTCAAATGGGTCAAGCGTCGCTTTGCTGAAGTAGAAGTCATCGGCGGCAATATTGCGACCGCTGACGCTGCCAAGGCGCTGCTGGATGCCGGTGCTGACGCTGTCAAGGTTGGTATCGGCCCGGGTTCAATCTGCACCACGCGGATTGTGGCCGGCGTCGGTGTGCCACAAATTACCGCGATATCCAATGTCGCCAAGTCGCTCGAAGGCACGGGAGTCCCTTGCATCGCCGACGGAGGGATTCGCTTTTCGGGCGATATCTCCAAGGCGTTGGCTGCCGGGGCTTCCAGCGTGATGATGGGCAGCATGTTCGCCGGCACGGAAGAAGCGCCAGGCGAGGTGATTCTGTATCAGGGGCGTAGCTACAAATCCTATCGCGGCATGGGTAGTCTGGGCGCGATGACTGATGGCTCTGCCGACCGGTATTTCCAGGATTCTTCCAACAATGCCGATAAGTTGGTACCCGAGGGTATTGAAGGTCGAGTGCCTTACAAAGGTAGCGTGCTGGCCATCTTGTATCAGCTGGTCGGCGGTGTGCGTTCCTCGATGGGCTACTGCGGTTGCGCGACCATCGAAGAACTGCGCGAGAAAGCGCAGTTCGTGGAAATCACCTCGGCTGGCATGCGCGAATCGCATGTGCACGATGTGCAGATCACGAAAGAAGCGCCAAATTATCGGGCTGACTAAGACCGGCAGCACATCCAACAGGCGGCAGCAATGCCGCCTGAATTTTTTCAGACATCGCATCAGACAATCTGACAACGTCCCATGCATTCCAAGATACTCATTCTCGATTTCGGTTCACAAGTCACTCAGCTGATCGCTCGTCGCGTGCGCGAATCAGGGGTGTTCTCGGAGGTGCATCCGTATGACATCAGCGATGACTTCATCCGTGCATCGGGGGCCGCAGGCATCATTCTTTCGGGCGGCCCCTCATCGGTGACGGAGGGTGACACACCGCGCGCGCCGCAAGCGGTGTTCGATCTGGGTGTGCCGGTCTTGGGCATTTGCTACGGTATGCAGACTATGGCAGCGCAGCTGGGTGGCAAGGTAGAAAATGGCAAAGTGCGCGAGTTCGGCTATGCCGAGGTGCGGGCGCGCGGCCATACGTCGCTGCTGAAAGATATCAATGATTTTGTCACGCCGGAAGGGCACGGCATGCTCAAAGTCTGGATGAGCCATGGCGACAAGGTGATCGACATGCCGCCCGGCTTCAAGCTGATGGCTTCGACGGATAGTTGCCCCATCGCCGGTATGGCCGACGAAGCGCGCCGATTATATGCCGTGCAATTTCACCCCGAGGTCACGCACACGGTGCAGGGCACGGCGATTCTGGGGCGATTCGTGCATGACATCTGCGGCTGCAAGTCCGACTGGAACATGCCTGATTATGTCACCGAGGCGATCGAGACCATACGCCAGCAGGTCGGTTCGGAAGAAGTGATCCTCGGGCTCTCTGGTGGCGTTGACAGCAGCGTCGCAGCGGCACTCATTCATCGTGCTATCGGTGATCAGCTGACGTGCGTGTTTGTCGATCACGGCTTGCTGCGTCTTGACGAAGGCAAGATGGTGATGGATATGTTCGGCAAGAACCTAGGCGTAAAGGTCGTGCATGTCGATGCCACCGATCAGTTCATGAGCAAGCTCGCGGGAGCGTCCGATCCCGAAGCCAAACGCAAGATCATCGGCAAAGAGTTCGTGGAAGTTTTTCAGACCGAGGCGGCGAAACTGAAGAATGCCAAATGGCTTGCCCAAGGCACCATTTATCCTGATGTGATCGAAAGCGCCGGCAAGGGTAAAAAGGGCGCGCACACCATCAAGAGTCATCACAACGTCGGTGGCCTGCCCGAGACACTCAACCTGAAACTACTGGAGCCCTTGCGTGATCTGTTCAAAGATGAAGTCCGCAAGCTGGGTGTGGCGCTGGGTCTGCCGCATGACATGGTGTATCGACATCCGTTCCCCGGCCCGGGGCTGGGCGTGCGCATCCTTGGCGAGGTAAAGAAAGAATATGCAGATCTGCTCAGACGCGCCGATGCAATCTTCATCGAAGAACTCCGCAATACCGCGATACCGCTATCCCAGGAGCTGGCGGAGGGTGCGCCGGTCGGTCACTTTCACAAGCATTGGTACGACGCGACTAGTCAGGCTTTTGCCGTCTTCCTGCCGGTGAAGTCCGTCGGCGTGATGGGCGATGGACGTACCTATGAGTACGTGGTGGCGCTGCGCGCAGTGCAGACGCAGGATTTCATGACCGCGCACTGGGCGCATCTGCCGCATGACTTGCTGGGCCGGGTATCAAACCGGATCATCAATGAGGTGCGCGGCATTAATCGGGTGGTGTACGACATCTCGGGCAAGCCTCCCGCGACGATTGAGTGGGAGTAGAAATCCTAACGTAAGTTGTTGATTAATATAGATTTTCAACTTGCACAAAAGTGGCACACGCCCAACTAAGTCGTTGATTTAGTTGGGCGTTGAATCGCCCCGGAATTCGTGGAGGCCAGTTAGTTTAAGTTGAGGCCACCGGAGTAGCCTCGCTGGCAAGTTGCCGCCAGTAGTTTGCCTCAGCTTCGGCCGGCGGTACATAACTGATCGGCTCCAGCAGCCGGATATGGTTGAACCAGTGGACCCATTCCAGCGTCGCCAGCTCCACCGATTCTCGCGTTTTCCAAGGGGCTCGACGGTGAATCAATTCCGTCTTGTACAAGCCATTGATC
>Ga0315902_10001395_pt1 | contig 38720 bp, 34 predicted proteins | sample LakEriMetagenome_9_FD_203523 | JGI IMG/M metagenome (GOLD analysis project Ga0315902, IMG submission 203523) | Freshwater fungal communities from buoy surface, Lake Erie, Ohio, United States - Buoy 12 MA117 | ecosystem: Environmental > Aquatic > Freshwater > Lake > Lake biofilm | place: USA...
GTGCAGCCGCTGCTCGACGCCGTGGTCCGCTACCTGCCCAACCCGCTCGAGCGGAAGGTGATCGCCAAGAACTGGACCAACCCCGACGAGAAGTTCGACCTCGAGGCCGAGCCCAAGAAGCCGCTCGTCGCGATGGCCTTCAAGATCGTCGACGATCCCTTCGGTCAGCTCACCTTCATGCGGCTCTACCAGGGCACGATGAAGAAGGGCGAGGCCTACATCAACCAGCGCACGAGCCAGAAGCAGCGGTTCAGCCGCATCGTGCGGATGCACGCCGACAAGCGTGAGGAAATCGATTTCGCCGAGGCCGGCGACATCGTGGCCGTGATGGGCGTCGACGCTGCGAGCGGCGACACCTACTCCGCCGACGCGAAGTACTGCACGCTCGAGAGCATGTTCGTGCCGGAGCCGGTGATCAAGATGGCGATCACCCCCACCAACCGCGACGGGCTCGACAAGCTCGGCAAGGGTCTGCAGCGGTTCACCCGCGAGGATCCCACGTTCCGCGTGTTCACCGACGAGGAGACGGGCGAGACGCTGATCGCCGGCATGGGCGAGTTGCATCTCGACATCTACGTCGAGCGGATCAAGCGGGAATACAAGGTGGAGGTCACCGTCGGCGCCCCGAAGGTGAGCTACCGCGAAGCTCCCACGAAGGGCACCGCCTACGACTACAAGCACAAGAAGCAGACGGGCGGCTCGGGCCAGTATGCCCACATCATCGGCCACCTCGAGCCGCTGCCCGACGACGCCACCGAGAACTTCGTCTTCGAAGACGCGGTCGTCGGCGGTCGCGTGCCGCGGGAATACATCCCGTCGGTCGAGAAGGGCTTCCTGGCGGTGCTCAACAAGGGCCCGATCGCTGGCTTCCCGATCGTGGGCGTGAAGGCCACGCTGGAAGACGGCTCGTACCACGACGTCGACTCCAGCGACATGGCCTTCCAGGTCTGCGCCAGGGCCGGCTTCCGCGAGGCGTTCCTGAACACGAAGCCGGTGCTGCTCGAGCCGATCATGAAGATGGAGGTCGAGGTTCCGGCCGACTTTCAGGGTGCGGTCACGGGCGAGCTCAACAAGCGTCGCGGCCTGATCATCTCGACGGAGACGGTGGGCAACACGTCCACGATCATCGCCGAGGTGCCGCTGGCCGAGACCTTCGGCTACTCGACCGACCTGCGCAGCATGACGCAGGGCCAGGGCGTGTTCACGATGGAGTTTGCGAAGTACCGGCCGACGCCGGGCAACATCCAGAAGGAAATCGTGGAAGAGCGCAAGAAGGCGGAGTTGGCCGCCGCGAAGTAGTGTCAGGAAGCCCAATCGCGTAAGCGATGGGGACAGGCACGCACCCACCGGCCCTACCCGTTCCGTAGCCGCAGGTTGGTAACCTGCGGTGCGTCACGCCTCGGCTTGCTTCCGGTGCAGGTTGCCAACCTGCACCTACGTTGGGTTCGCTGCGGGCACCGAGCCTTTCACGTGGCCGCAGGTTGGTAACCTGCGGTGCCTCACACCCCGGCCTGCTTCCGGTGCAGGTTGCCAACCTGCACCTACGTGGCCTACGCTGCGGGTATGCGTTTTTTCGCGGTCTCGATCGTCGTCTGTGCCGTCACGGCCCATGCCGACGATCCGCCGGTGGCCGCGCCCTCGCGTCCCACGATGCAGCAACTTCCCGCGGCCGCGTCGCTGGAGGCTCCGCCGACGGCTCGCGAACTCGTCGATGCCCGGGAGGAGTTCGAGCGGCGCTATCCGGGGATTCTGGCCCGCGGGCGGACGACCGTCGGGGCCTCGGTGATCGCCGATGCCCTGATCGAGGCGGCCGCCTCCGAGGCGGATCGCGACGTCAAGTGGCTGATGCTCGTGGAAGCGCGACGGATGGCGGTGGTGTCGGGCAACGCAAAATCCCTCGACCGGGCGGTCGTGCTGGCGTCGGCCACGTTCGAGTTCGACGCCGACGAGGAGGAGTATCGGGCGCTCAAGGAGATCCCGGTCCGGCTGCTGGCCCCGCAGCGGGCGGCTTCGTTCGCGGAGGTGGCGGAAAAGGTGGCGGGCCGGGCGGAGAGCGATGGCCGCCGCGACCTCGCGATCATGTCGCTCAATCTCGCGGTCCGCGGCTGGCAGCGGGCGGGGGCGATCGACGCGGCGCGGAAGGCCGCGGTCCGGCACGATGAGTTGATCGAGGCGCCATGAGCGGCTCAGGAAGCCCAATCGCGTAAGCGATGGGGACGGCGTCTGCGACGAGGCGGCATCCGTCGAGCTTCGATCGTACCGCTTACGCGGTTACGCTTCCTGAATGCCGATCGTACCGCTTACGCGGTTACGCTTCCTTGGGCATCTCGGGAAGCCCAATCGCGTAAGCGATGGGGACGGCGTCCGCGACGAGGCGGCATCCGTCGAGCTTCGATCGTACCGCTTACGCGGTTACGCTTCCTGAATGCCGATCGTACCGCTCACGCGGTCACGCTTCCCGGGGGATGTCAGGAAGCCCAATCGCGTAAGCGATGGGGACGGTTGGTTGGGTGATGGGGCGGGTTCTGGCCGCGCCCCACGCCTTACGGCGTTGGGCTTTTACGTGAGGCGGTTACGAGGCGCGGGTCCAAGCGATCATTTCGGCGAGGCCCTCGCGCGTCGTTTGGGGGTGGCGGAAGCCGGCGGCGAGGAGTTTGTCGCACGGGAAGATCGTCGTTTCGCGGATCGCTCGCAGCCGCGCCGAGGTGAGCGGGAAGTCGCGGCCGGTGACCGCCTCGATCGCGTCGCCGAGCGGCGCTGCCGCGGCGGCCAGCCAGCCGGGGATGCGCCGGGGGGGCCGGGCTCCAGCGAGTTCGGCGATCATCGCGGCCAGGTCGGCGAGCGTGAGCGTGTCGGGATCCGACACGTTGAACACATGGCAGCCGGGCTCCGGCTTCTCGGCCGCGAAGGCGATTGCGGCGCAGAGGTTCGTTCGCGACACCACCGACTTTCTCGTCTCGCCGCGGCCGATGAGGCAGGGCTTTCCGGCGATGATCTGCCTCACGAAGGCGGCGAGATTGGCCTCGTTGCCGGGTCCGTAAACGGGCGCCGGCCGGATAATCACCGCCGTCCGCTGGGAGTCGGCCGCGGCCCACTCGCGAACGGCTGCCTCCGCCTCGGCCTTGGACCGGCCGTATGGGCCAGAGCGTTCGGGGGGCGAGTCTTCCGGCATAGCTCCGGAGCCGGCCGCCACCGCCTTGATCGAGCTGACAAACACAAACCGGGCCACGTTCTCCTGGTCAGCCCATTCGAGCCACTGGCGGGTGCCGCCCACGTTCACCGTCTCGAAGTCAGCCACATCCGCAGCCGTCGGCCGCGGCACGTGCTGCTTCACCTCAAGGTGCACGATCCCGTCAACGGGCTGCGACCTTGTGCCCTGGAGCACGGCCGTTCGCGTGCTTCCCCGCCAACCCGCGGGCAGCGATTCGGGGGCGGTGCGGCCGGTCGCGAGGCCGCTGATTCCGCGGCCGTTCAGAAAGGCGAGCAATCCTCGCCCCACGAAACCCCGCGCCCCGGTGACGAGCAGGTTCATCCCGGGGCCTGCCGTCATGTCACTGATAGTAGTGCGAGTAGTTCATGTACGTCGCACGATGGCCTGTGGCACGGATCGACTCATCGACCTGACGGGAGGTCGTGTCTCGGCCGATTTGCTGCACCTGGTTCTGCAGTTTTTGCATCTGACGGCTCTGCGAGAGTTGCTCGATCTGCTGCTGCTGCTGCTGTACCTGGGGCTGAACCATCGTCTGGTAGATGTTTTGGTTTTGGTATGGGTTGAAACCCTGCTGCTGAAGTTGCATGTAAGGGCTGACCGTCGGCCTGCGATAGGTGCTGTTTGAGAAAGGTAGTGCGCCGCCGCCCCCTCCGCCCCCCCCAGTTCGGCCCGCGCTGTACTGACGGCCTTGCTGAGCGTGTGCGGGAATCGCCACGATCGCGATCAGGGTAGCCGCCAGAACCGTCAGCATCGACTTGGTCACAGCCTTCGGCCGGCTCTCAACTACACGCACCATGATCGCACCCTCAGTTCGTGGTTGACTCGGAACCCGTATTCTAAGCGACCGGATTAGTTTACGCCCGTCGTTGGCATGGCCGCCTCATACTGGCCGACCGCCTGGTCCATGAGACCCTTGATCGCAGCCTTCAAGAGCGGCTTGTCGTGGATCCACGCGGCCACATCCTCGCCATAGGTGCCGTATGCGTCACGCAGCCAGGTCGGAGCTTCCGTCAGCAGCCAGGCCCGGAAGAGCATCCATTGCGGGTTGTGGTCGCCGTACACCTCGCGAGCCACCCAGCAGAAGTTGTTCGGGTTGAAGCCGAACGGGAACCGGTTGATCTGCTGCACGAGGCTCGTGCCGAGCAGCGTGAAGCCAAAGATGCGTTCCCAGGGGGCCGTGATCTTGCCGATGATCGAATCGAAAGCGATCCACTGATCCTGGGCAATGAACACGCGGTCGCCCGGGAGTAACTGGTAGTTCGTGGCCGTGGAGCCGCCCTTCATGATCGCTTCTATGTCCACCGGGAGCACCTGATCGCAGCCCACGCCCGATGGGGCCGGCCGCGCGATCCAGATGTCCTTGCTGGAAAGCCGGGAGAGGCCGTTGATTTGGGAGATGGCGTCGAGCACGGTCTCGTTGCCCGTCACCGGGAACCTCGCGATGTTGTCGCCGAAGCCCGCTCCCTCGGTCACCACGTAGTAGACCTTCGAGTTGTAGGCGAACACGTCGATGCTCACGAGCGGCGCGTCGAGGAACTGGCCAAGGTGCTTCTCGATCGCGTCCTTCGCCTCGTCGAGCGTCATGCCGGTCACAAACACGCTGCCGTAGGTTCCGAGATTGATCGTGCCGTCGGGGCCCACGAGGTGCTCGCCGGCGATCTGCTGCTGACCGGCGGCCTGGGCGAGCGTGAGCGACACCTGCGGCTCCTTGAGCACCCGCTTGAGATGCTTGAAGACGGCGTCCTGTGCCTCTTCCAGCGAGGCATTGCCCACCATCACCTTGCCGTAGGAGGGGCCGAGGTCGAGCATGCCGCCCGGCTCCACTACGTAGAGCCCGTTGATCGGCTGCTCGAGGAGCGTGCCCTCCACGATCACCTGAAGGGTGTCGAACGACTGAATCTTGAACGGCGGCTTCGGCACCACCCGAAGAGCGTCAATCAGGAGGATGTCTGGCGGCTCGATCACGTAGGCCGGCAGCGTCACTTTGGCGAGTTCCTTGGCCGGCATTCGGCCCGGCTCGGGCGGGCACTGGGCGTCGAGCATCACCTGCTGGGTCGTGCTCCGCTGGGGGCGGCCGTAGATGTTGCAGCCGGTCAGTTGCAGGAGCATTGCCGCTGCGGCGAGCGACCTGGCGACGGGGCCGGTCAGAAACCGCCTATCGCGCCGGGCCGGCGACTGGAGTAGGGCGGTCTTCCCGCAGGATTCGTGAGTCTTGATCCGGGCCATGGCACACTCCTTACGACCGGTAGGGTCACTACGGTCGGTTTTATCGGCAGGGTCCCCCGGCAAACTTTGCCCTTCCTTCCGAACGGGCAAGAAACGCTGGGCGGGGTTTTCGCCGGGAAATGCTTTATTCGCGGGAAATGCCTCGCGGAGGGAGATAGACTTTTGGGCGGATCAGGTCCAGTTTTCCTAGTTCGTGTCGCGTCGTGTGGCACCGACGGGAACGGAGTTTGCGCGTTGCCTGCCATGCCCATTCTGCCCAAACAGCGAGACCTGTTTCCGGCAGACCTTTTCGAGCGTGATCCGGCACCCAGTGTCGCGGCAGGTGCGGCAACGTGGGTGGCGTTCTACACGCTGTCCCGCCGTGAGAAAGACCTCGCGCGGCGTCTGGAATCCCTTGAGATTCCGTTCTTCGCGCCGCTTGTCAGTCGGAGGCTGCCGTCGGCGGGTGGCCGGGTCCGCACGTCCTGGGTGCCGCTCTTCCCAGGCTATGTGTTTTCGCTCGTCGATGATGAACAGCGGCGGGCAGCGCTCGCCACCAACACGATCTCCCGCTGGCTTTCCGTCCCCGACCAGCGAATGCTTGAAGACGATCTGCGGGGCATCAAGCGGCTGATCGATACCGAAATGCCGCTTACGCCCGAGGCGCGGCTCGAGCAGGGACAGCCTGTCCGGGTTCGAAGCGGACCGCTGCGGGGCATGGAGGGTACGGTGGTCAGCCGCAAGGGCGAGCAGCGGCTCGTCGTAGCCGTGCGGTTTCTGAATCAAGGCGCCTCGATCGAACTGGAAGACGTGGATCTGGAGCGGCTCTGATCTCAGGCATGAACGCCACATGAACATTCCAACGGCGAAATCGCCGATCACGTTCCGCAGGATCAACCGCCGGGTGATCCGGCTCGTTCTTGTGCATGCCGTGCTGTTCGCGGCGGCCTACTTCCTGGCCTGGTTCACGCGAAACGACTTTACGATTCAGGAATCATGGCTCAAGGTCTATCTGGCCACCGTCGTCAGTGTCGTGGCGGCCAAGGTCGTGGTCTTTTATCTCGCGGGCCTCTGCCACGTGTCGTGGGGCCGCGTGGCGTTTGGCGACCTCACGAGCCTCGTCTGGGCGACCACGCTCGCGATGCTGATGTTTGCCGCTACCGACAGTTTGGTGCTTTCAACCGGCTGGATAGGGATTCCTCGCGTTCGTCGCAGCGTGATCCTGCTCGACTGGGGCACCACCATCATGCTGGTGGGTGGCATGCGGATGCTCTGGCGAAGCATTCGCGAGGAACTCAAGCCGCTCTGGTCGGGAGATGACGTCACCACTGCCATCATCGTGGGTGCCAACGCGTCCGGCGAAATGATCGCCCGCAATCTCGCCTCGGGCTCGAGCAGTCCCTACATGATCGCCGGATTTCTCGACGACGACCCTGACTTGAAGCACACGCGGGTCGCTGGATTCGAAGTCCTGGGCACCGTCGACTCTGTGGCTGCGGAAGTCGCTCGTCGTCACGTTGACGAAGTGGTCGTGCAGTCTGGGTTGCTCACCGGCAAAAGATTCCGGAAGTTGCTCGAAGACTGCGAGCATGCCGGGATCACTGTCAAGGTTTTGCCGGGGATCGACGAGCTCATGAATGGCCAGGGCGATCTGTCGCACGTCCGTCTCCGCTCGGTGGAGATTAAGGACGTCCTCCGCAGGGAACCGGTGCAACTCGACGATACCGCCATCCGCGTCCTCATCGAGGGCCGTACGGTGATGGTGACCGGCGCGGGTGGCTCGATCGGGTCCGAGATCTGCCGGCAGGTCCTGCGGTTTCATCCGAAGAAGCTGCTGCTGGTCGAGCAGGCGGAGAACTCGCTCTTTTTGATCGAGCAGGAGCTGTCCCGAGTGGAGCCCTGCCCTGCGTTCGAGCCGCTGATCGCCGACATCACCGACGAATCGCGGATCGAGCAGATCATGGTCGCCCACCAGCCCGAGGTGATCTTCCATGCCGCGGCGCACAAGCATGTGCCGATGATGGAGTGGAATCCAGCCGAGGCGATCAAAAACAACGTTTTCGGCACGCGGATGCTGGCCCGGCTCGCCGACCGTCACGGCGTTCGGGAATTCGTGGCCATTTCCACAGACAAAGCCGTGAACCCCACGAGCGTGATGGGGTGTTCGAAGCTGCTCGCCGAGCGGTTCGTGCAGGCGCTTTCCGTCTCCTCGCGCACGAAGTTCATCGTGGTTCGATTCGGCAACGTGCTGGCCAGCAACGGCAGTGTCGTGCCGATCTTTCAGGAACAGATCCGCCGCGGTGGCCCGATCACCGTTACCCACCCGGGCATCGAACGCTATTTCATGACGATCCCCGAAGCGTCGCAACTCGTCCTCCAGGCAGCCACGCAGGGGGAGGGCGGGGAGATCTTCGTGCTCGATATGGGCGAGAGCGTGAAGATTGTCGATCTGGCTCGCGACCTGATCGCCCTCTCGGGCCTCGAGCCAGACGACATCGAGATCGTCTACACCGGCCTGCGACCGGGTGAGAAACTCTTCGAAGAACTCTATTTCGACGATGAACGCCGCGTGGGAACCCGCCACCCGAAGGTGTTCTGCGCGATGCACCGGCCCGCCGAACTCACGGCGGTCGAGGCCACCTTCGACGAACTCGCCGAGTTGCTCGACGAAAAGCCGGAGGTGGTCCGCGCCCGGCTCCGCGACCTCGTTCCCGAGTATGCTGATGGGACGGGGGCTCAGTCGTCCGTCCCTGTACGCCGCACCCATGCCAAATGACCGCCGCCGCTGATAGCCGGCGCAAGCCCAACGGCGTAAGCCGTGGGACAAATACCGTTTGATGCCGGGGAACGAGAATCAATGAAACGCGACCTCTCCCAGATGATTCCCGAAGTTCATGCCAGCGGCGATCCTTCGAAGCAGGGCATTCGCGTGCCGTTCGTCCGTCCGGCCCTTCCGGCGGCGGAGTCGCTGCAGCCGGCTTTTGAAGACATCATCCGCAGCGGTCGGCTCACGAAGGGGCCGTATTGCGAGCGACTCGAGCAGGCGGTCGCAAAGCGGCTCGGCGTGCGGCACGCCGTGGCGGTGAGCAGTTGCACGGTCGGGCTGATGCTTGTCTACCGGGCGCTCGATCTCTCGGCCGGCAGTTGCCGAAGCCGGCGGTCGCCGCTCGATTCGTGCGCGGTTGCATCGATGGAGCCGCTCTCGCGGTTCGGCGTGGCCCGCACCGGCACCCGCACCGAGCCGCTCGGCGAGGTGGTGATGCCGAGCTTCACGTTCCTGGCCGCCGCTGCTGCGATCGTCTGGAACAACCTCCGTCCGGTGTTCGTGGAGGTCGATCCCCGCACCACCAACGTCACCCCGCAGGCGATCCGTTCCGCGATCACGCCGCGGACGGTGGCCATCGCCGCCTGCCACAACTTCGGCAACCCCTGCGACATCCCCGCACTCGAGGCCGTGGCCAACGAGCACGGTCTGCCACTGGTGATCGATGCGGCCCACGGATTCGGAGCGAGCGTGCACGGTCGGCCGGTCGGCGCCGGAGCCACGGCGCAGGTGTTCAGTCTCTCCCCCACAAAGTTGCTCGTCGCCGGCGAGGGGGGCATCGTGGCCACCAACTGCGACTGCCTGGCCCACTTCGTCCGGCTGGGTCGCGAGTATGGCAACGACGGCTCGTACGACGCGCTCTTTCCAGGCGTGAACGGCCGGATGCCCGAGTTGAGCGCGGCCACGGCACTTGCGTCGCTCGAGATCCTCGACGAGGTCTCCGACCGGCGCAACGAACTGGCGGCCCTCTACCGCAAGGAACTCGGTGAACTTCCGGGCATCGGCTTCGTGGAGACCATGCCGGGAGCGCGGTCGAGCCACAAGGATTTCTCGATCACGATCGATCCCACGAAGTTCGGCATGACCCGCGACGCCCTTCGCCGGGCCCTCGCGGCCAAGGGAATCGAGACGCGGGCCTACTACGATCCGCCCTGCCATCGGCAGACAGCCTACGAACACTTCCACGACCGGATGCGGCCGCTGCCCGCCACCGACACGCTGTCGGCGCGGAGCCTTGCCCTCCCGATCGGCGCCCAGGTTGACGAGGGCATCGTCGGCGAGGTCTGCGACGTGATCGCCAACGCCAAGCAGGTGGCGTGAGCGGCTGGTTTCCGTTTGCCTGCTGGTCGGCCTGGTTTCTGGTGGCCGCCGCAGCCGCATCCGTCGCCACCGAGTGGCTCATTGGCTGGACGAGTGCGCAGGGCGTTCTCGACCTTCCGAATGACCGGTCGAGCCACACGCGGGCCACGCCCCGAGGTGGCGGGATCGCGATTGTCGCCGTCACCGCCTGGGCGGTGATTCTGGCTGCCGTAATCTGGCCGGAGGCCAGGCTCAGTCTCGTGGGGGTGCTCGTGCCCGCGCTGGCGATCGCTGCGGTGAGCTGGCTCGACGACCTGAAGCCCCTCCGCAATCGCGTGCGGTTTGGGGTGCATCTCGCGGCGGCGCTGGCGGCAGTGTTTCTCCTGGGGCCGGTGCGGGCTGCGGAGTTTGGCAGTTTTGGCAGCTTCGACTTGGGACTTGCCGCCTGGCCGCTCACGCTGCTCTGGATCGTGGGCATGACCAACGCCTTCAACTTCATGGATGGGATCGACGGGATCGCCGGGATCACGGCGGCAGTCGCCGGAGCGGCGGTCGCGGCTGCGGCTGCGTGCCTGGGCGTCGAGCCGCTCGCGGCGGTGGGGCTCGCGTTCGCTGGAGCGTCGATCGGCTTCCTCACCTGCAACTGGCCGCCTGCTCGGATCTTCATGGGCGACGTCGGCAGTGCCTTCTGCGGATTCCTGATCGCCGTGCTGCCGCTGCTCGGGGGAGCCTTCGCCATGTCACGGCTCGCGATGATCACGGCCGTCGCCATGTGGCCCTTCATCTTCGACACGGCGTTCACCCTGTGCCGCCGCGCGGCGAACCGGGAGAATATCTTCAAGGCCCACCGCAGCCATCTCTATCAGCGGCTCGTGATCGCGGGCTGGTCGCACCGCGCCGCGTCGAGCCTCTACGGCGGACTCTCGGCCATGGCCGCCGCCGTGGCCCTCGCCCCGCTGCACGACGCCGCCCTCACCCGCACCGCCACCATGCTCACGATCGCCACGATCACCGTCGGCATGGCCCTCCTCCTCACCCTCGTCTACTTGTCTGAAAAAGCCGAGGGCCGTAAGGCCCCGGGCGCGTCCGCATAAACCCCCGTCATTCCCATCCACTCCCCTTTCCCCACCCCTCCGCCCCCTCCCACCACCCTCTACGCCCGCGTCATCAAGCGTCTGCTCGACCTCCTCGCCTCGTCGCTCCTGTTCGTCTTCCTGCTCCCGCTCATGGCCCTCGTCGCCGTCGCCGTTCGCCTCGTCCTTGGCCCGCCGATCCTGTTTCGCGACGAGCGGGCGGGCCGCGATGGCCATCCGATCAGCATCGCCAAGTTTCGTTCCATGTCGCACGCCACTGACGCCGCCGGTGTACTCCTGCCCGATGCGGCCCGCCTTGGTCCGTTCGGCCGGTTTCTTCGTCGCACAAGCCTCGACGAGCTCCCGCAGCTCTTCAGCGTGCTTGCCGGCGACATGAGCCTCGTCGGCCCGCGGCCGCTGCCGATGCGATATGTGCCCCGTTACAACGCCCGGCAGGCATCCCGGCTGCTGGTGCGGCCCGGGATCACCGGCTGGGCGCAGATTCACGGCCGCAACGCTGTGAACTGGCCGGAGCGGCTGGAATACGATGCCCGCTACGTCGAGATGCTCTCCCGGCCGGCGGCCTGGCTGACCGATCTCTGGATTGTCGCCGCCACGGCGTTTCAAATAGTGTCGCAGGCATTCACGGGCCGCGGGATCGCTGCCCCCGGAATGGCGACGATGGAGGAGTTTCGGCCGTGACCGTATCTGTACCCGACGCGATTGCGACCGCGATCCGCACCGTGCTTCACGACACCGGCCGGTCGGCCCAGGGGGTGGAGTCCTCGATGCTGCTTTCGAGCGACCTTGGCCTCGATTCCCTCGACCTCGCCCAGACAATCGTGCTGCTCGAGCGATCACTCGGCGTCGACCCATTTCGCGCGGCCAGCGGATCGCGGCCGTCGATCCGCAGCGTAGGCGATCTGATCTCCATCTACACGGCAGCCTCCGCGTCCACCGCCACCAAGTCCTCGGGAGGCCCAACGGCGTAAGCCGTGGGGTCTGCCGGAGTCACGATCACACGGTCTCACCATGACGACACTCGACCGTCCCCTCGCCCACGCTGAAGCCCTCGCCCCGCAGCGGCTCGCCGTTGCGATCCGCGAGGTTGCGAAGCGGTCACCGCACGAAACGGCGATCGTGGCCGCCGCGGGAGGCCCCGATCGTCGGCCGATCGACTACGCATCGCTGGCGGCGATCGTGGATCGCTTCGAGGCCGCCCTCGCAGCCGCCCGGCCGCTCGGCGTGGTCGTTCGGGCGCGAAAGGTTGAGTCACTCGTGGCCGTCGCTGCGGCGTGCGGGGCCGCTGGCGTGCCGGTCGCCCTCTTGGCCGACGACTCCCGCGATCTGTCCGGCGAGCTCCGCGAATGGGCCGTGGTTGATGACTCACTCACCGTTTCTTCGGCGCCCTCCGCGAGGCCGCGTTACGACGAAGGCCCCCCGCACGTCGTGGTAGCCACGTCAGGCACGAGCGGTCCTCCGAAACTCGTCCAGCGGACGTGGGACGCCGTTCTCGCCGCGGCTCGACTTGCTGATCAGTGGCACGGGCTGGGTTGGCTCCTGGTCTACGACGCCACTCGCTGGGCCGGCATCCAGGTCTGGGCGCAATCGCTTCTGACGGGCGGCAGGCTCGTGGTTCCCGATTCGCGCGATCCCGATACCGTCGCGCGGGCAATCGTCGATGAGCAGGTGGCGATTCTTCCTGCCACGCCCACGCTGCTCCGCCGGCTGCTGACCTCGGCAGACCGCACCGTGCTGGCCGCTGCCAAAATCGGCCGCATCACGCTGGGCGGTGAGGCAGCCGACGGCCCGTTGCTCGAGCAAGCGAAGGCGGCCTTTCCGGGAGCCAAGATCAGCCACGTGTATGCGACCACGGAACTCGGGGAAGTATTTCGGGTGACCGACGGCCGGCCCGGGTTTCCGGCGATGTGGCTGAGCCGGGAAATGCCCGGCGGCATCCGGCTTTCGACGCGGCGCGACGGTGAGTTGCTCGTGCAGCTCTCGCGTGACTCGACCGACGTGGCCACGGGCGATCTCGTGGAGATGCGCGGCGACCGCTACGAGTTCACCGGGCGGCGGAGCGACGTGATCGTGGTGGGCGGAGCGAAAGTGCTGCCGCGTCGAGTCGAAGACCTCCTGCGAGGCGTTCCCGGCATCGCGGAAGCGCGGGTGTATGGTCAGCCCAGCGCGATCACCGGCGAGTTGGTGGCCGCGGAGATCGTGCTGGTCGACCCGCTGCCGGCTGGAGCGACGCCGGAGAGCATCCGTGCCGCCGCCCTTGCCGCGTGCCGTGAAGCCCTCGAATCCCACGGCGTGCCCCGCATCCTCGACATCGTCTCCCGCATCAAGACCACCTCCGCCGGGAAAACCTCCCGCCGCCCCCTCGCCACCACAACCACACCAACCTGATCTCCACCGCAGGTTACCAACCTGCGGCTACTGACCCCGCTCCCGTAGGTGCAGGTTGGCAACCTGCACACTCCCCACACGCATCCCCTTGTCTCTCTCCCCCGTCTCCCTGGTCTCCGGCGGTTCCCGCGGCCTCGGTCTGGCGATCGTCGAGGCCTTGCTCGCTCGCGGGGACCGCGTGGCCACGTTCTCACGCTCCGGCTCAACGGCCCTCACCGCGCTCGTGGAGGCCCACCCCGATCGGCTCCTCGTCGCCCGGTTCGACGGGGCCGACACTGCGGCGATCCGGACGTTTGTTGCCGATGTCGTCGCCCGGTTCGGCCGCATCGACCACTGCATCGCCAATGCCGCGATCGCCCACGAGGGTGTGCTGGCCACCATGCGAGACGACGAGATCGACGCGATGCTCGCCGTCAACGTGAAGGGCTCGATCGCGCTCGTCCGCGAGTGCGTCCGGCAGATGCTTGTCCAGCCCACTCAAGAAGCCCCGAGCGCCAGCGAGGGGTTACGGCACAGTAGTTCCGCCCATCCCTCGGTCACGCTCATCTCCTCCGTGGTCGCCGCCCGCGGGTCGCCGGGCCTTTCCGTCTACGCCGCCACGAAGGCCGCCCTCGAGGGCTTCGGGATAAGCCTTGCAAGGGAGTTGGGGCCTCGCGGAATCCGCGTCAACACCGTCGCCCCGGGGTTCCTGGAGACCGATCTCTCGGCCCGGCTGTCGCCTGAAAACCGGGAGCGTATCGCCCGCCGCACGGCTCTCGGCCGGCTCGGCACCGCCGCCGACGTGGTCGGCACCGTCCTGTTCCTCACAACCGGTGAAAGTGGCTTCCTCACGGGCCAGGTCATCGCCGCCGACGGCGGTGCGTGACGCCGGTTCCTCATCAAATCCGCACAACCTTTCCGCCCTTGTCCTTCACGTCCGAGCCCAACGCCGTAAGGCGTGGGGCACGCCCATCGCGTGGTATTATGAAGGGTCTGAAAGGTTGCGGGGCCGAATCGTTGACCGCCACCCACGGGAACGGAGTGCAAAAGGCCTAGTCCCCCCCTATGGAGGATCGCAAGGAGCCCGGTATCAGGCTGCGTCCACCAAGCGACTGTCGCCGACTCTTGATCGTCGGCGCAGGTGGTTTTGGGCGGGAAGTCCTGCAGTGGGCTCGCGACTCTTGGCCCAACCATGCTGGCCGGATTGCTGGTTTCCTCTCTGACGATCCCCGCCGGCTCGACGGTTTCTCCACGGGCCTCGAGATTCTCGGCCCCGTCGCGTCCTACGAGAAACTCCCCGGAGACTATCTCCTTCTGGGCATTGGCGTGGCTTATTCACGACGCATGGTCGCGGAACGCCTGACTACTCGAGGGGCGGAGTTCGCAACCCTGGTCCACCCGACCGCGGTCGTGGCATGCTCTGCCCGCGTTGGCAGAGGTTCAATTGTCTGCCCGGGGGCGGTCGTGAGTGATTCGGCCACGCTCGGCACCTGCGTGCTTGTGAACTATCACGCCTCGTTCGGGCACGACTCGTCCGCCGGCGACTTTGCCGTCCTGTCGCCCTACGCCACGCTCGGCGGCGGTGCGACGGTCGGCGATGACGTGTTCCTCGGGTTGCATGCCTCGGTCGGGCCAGGCAGGAGCGTCGGCGCCCGAAGCAAGGTGAGCGCCAACTCGTGCGTCCTTTCAGACACGCCGTCTGATTCCATCGTCTACGGTGTGCCCGGACGCATTGTTCCGCGTGTCGAGGTCAGGGTGCCGTGATAATCGCTGCCGACGATACCCCAGCCGCAGGCGAAGGCGAGTCGCTGCAACAGTCGGCCGGGCCACCAAAGTCGGGCGTCCTTGCGACAGTGTTTCGCAACTCACTGTGGAGTACGTTTGCAGTCATTGCTTCGCCGATCCTCATGTTTCTTTTTGGGGGATTGACGCTGCGCTACGTTGGCATCGAGGCGACCGGGTTCTCGCTCGCGGTCGGGGCTGTGCTCGGAATTGCCGGACGATTCGGGACGTTCGGTGTGGGCGAAGCGTCGCTGGTGGCGATAGCAGGGGCCATTGGAAATGGCGACACGCTCAAGGTGCGACGGCTCGTGGGCACGCTGGTCGTGGTGTTTCTGGTGTCGGCGTTACTGACGGCCTTCGCAATGGTGGCCAGTGCGAGGCCATTTATAGCGTGGGCGAAATCACCGGTGTCGTCGGAGACGGCGTATCTGTTCATTGTGTTGTCGTCGGTGGCGTACGTGCTCACTCAGGTGAACATGGCGCTCACGACCATTCTGCGGGCGGCGAGTCGTTACGATCTTGTGACCGCATCAACGACTCCGCTTGCGATTCTCTCAGGGACGCTTGCGTGCGTCACCATTCCGGTCTACCCGTCGCTTATCACCGTAGCTCTCATAAACCTCTTCTCCGGTCTGCTCGCTCTGATTGCTGCGTTGATTGTTGTGCTTCGTGCTGTGCCGGCATCCAGGCGGCCTTTGCTAGGGTTCGATGAGTTGCCCGGGCTTGCTCGATACGGCTTCTGGCTTCTGCTCACGCATGTGTTTTCGACTTTGACCGGTGGGGTAGACGACCTTGTTCTCACAGGGACCTGCGGCGCAGTCGCGGTTCCTCCGTGGTCGATCGGCAAGCGACTCTGGTTGACTGCACACACGTTTCTAGCGCAGCACGTGGAGCATCTTGTGCCGACCCTAGGATCGTTGCGAACAGCAGATAGCTCGTCATTTGCCCGCGTGTTGTCAGGGATGCACTGGTATGTGATGCTTCTGGCAGGGGCGGGCTACACGTTAATGGCATGGTGGGGAGAAGTGATCGTGGCGGCAGTCGCGGGGCCTGGTATGCGCACAATATGCGGGCCGCCAATATTTGCGTTCAGCATACTGGGCCTTGCCTATGCGACGCTCATTATGCCAGTTACGGCGTCCCTGGCAGAGGGCGTCTCTCGGCCATCGTTTGTCGTAGCCGCACTATCAAACTGCTTACAAGTCGCTGCGTTATACTTGCTTGCCACTACCGCCGGTATTCCATGGGCATACTACGCCCCATTGGCGGCATTTCCTATGCTCATCGTGGCGCTGGGTACGACTGGTCGCAGCCTCTTTGACGGTCGCTTGGCCTTGGAACAACTCAGGCCCGTGGCTACCCCGCTAGGTTTTGGGCTGGCCGGCGTGGCGTCGTCGTTGGCTATCCCATCAGAGTTTGGGGCGTCGGTTCGAATGGTTGTTGGTGGCTGTTTGGCTGTCGGCGTGCTCGCTGGAACCATCTTCTTCGAAAGGTCTTTGTCGATCAACGCAGAAGCCCATGGACATCTCCGCCGGGTGATACTCCATGCCTGCGATCTTGTATTACGCCTGATAGGGAGGATCTTCAATCGCTCCTCTCAACCGTCTCGGTACTCCGGAACACCTAGATGAGGAATTGGCTATGGCTTCAACGTCTATAATGGTCGGTGAGATCGCCGGTGCAATGGATGCGCGTTCGCATCCTTCCGCAGTTCCTCTGTCGGGGTCTTCCGGGCTGTGCCTGCCGGCTGTCGCACAGATTCTTCCGAAACGACTGGCTGCATCGTTGTCTGTCAACGCATCCCGCACACGACCAGCCCTCTTTGTTGCCATCTGCTTTCTGTTCGGTGTCATTGTTCCCGTCGAGATCGCCGCGGACAGCGAGATGTTCGTGTCTCGCACGATTCTGCGGGTTCCGCCGCATTTTGCAGTTACAGCGTTCACGATCGCGCTCGCGGTGTTGGCGGATCTCGGCTATTACCAAAAGATCATCGCCCGCCCCAGCGTAGCCTTCGGTCTCTCGATGCTGGCTTTCGTTGCCGTGATTGGGGCATGGAGGCACGGCACAGGGTCTCAGTTATTTCGATCCGACATCTACATCGTTCGATGGTTTTTTGTCGGCTTCATCTTGATGCGGTTGGCTATCGCCGCGGGCATGCTCAGACAATACCTCGTCTTCGCGGCGATCGTGATCATCGCTACGGCATATTCGATCGACGTGACAAACACGCAGGAAGGTCAGATCGACACGGCGACGAAGCGAGTGACTTCCTCAAATCTATGGCCCGTCATCAACTGCGGTACGATCATGATAGGACTCTTGCTGACCGTGACTTGGCCAAGGTCCTCTCGTTACGCAGCGGTGTCGGCAGCGGCGTTCGCCGCGATCGTGTTTATCGGTTCCATCCGGACTTCGACTCGTTCGCTCTTTGCGGAGCAAATGCTATGTCTCGTACTGGCCTTATTGGCGTTATCCCGCGACCCCCGAATGAAGGGACGCGGCAGAACCGTCCAACGAGCCGCAACCGTGATGGCCGTGATAGGCGCGGTTGGTCTTGCCTACCAGATCGTCGGCGGTAACCTCCTCGCGTCTTACAGCCAGATCGGAACGCGAATGGAAGGCACGCTTCGCGAGAGCCGGATCGGTGCGGCGAGAATCGACGAGGCAGCGGAGTTTCTGCGAGGCATGAGGCCAGACGAATGGATTCTGGGCGGCGGTCTTGGGCAGATGTTTTACAGCATCCTGGGCGCATGGACGAATGTGCCGCACATCGCGGTGCTTGGGTGGCTTCAGAAGGGCGGTCTTGGTGTGATGTTTCTGGTTCTCATGACGGTATACATCCTGCCGGGTATTGCATTTGTCCAGCAACTCTCGCGTCCGAGGCGCTGGTCGCCGCTGCCGCCGCCGATTCTTGTGGTCGGGCCCATCATCGTATCCTGGTGTGCTCTTACGTTTGTCTCGGGCGGCCTCGATATCGGATGCTTCCTCGCACTTGGCGGCTTGACGGCGTTGTGGATCCAACTCGCCGATGATGATGCCGTCTTTACTGCGATGCGGCTCAGGGCTTATAGGCAATATGAGCCGAGACAGCCAGGGTTCATCGGTGTTGGTCCCGCCGGCGAGATGGGAGCCGTCGCGAGATGATGCAGGCCCGCCCTGGATTCAACGGCGTTGAGAGAGCAAGAGTCGTGCAGCGCGTGGCGGTGCTGTTGACGTGCCACAACCGGCGATTGTTAACAAGTCGTTGCCTTGGGTCGTTGTTCGACTCAACTCGCCGCGTGGGGCCGGATGTGACTGTAAGCGTGTTTCTTGTGGATGACGGCTGTACCGACGGTACTGGAGATGCCATACGAGCCGAGTTTCCACAGGTGCGCGTCATCAATGGGAGCGGGCAACTGTATTGGTGCGGTGGTATGCGGCTTGCATGGCGGCACGCGGCGGAGGGCGACTACGACGCCTATTTATGGCTGAACGACGACGTGAAACTCGATGAAGACGGCCTTATCCGAATGCTTACTGTAGAGAAGGAGCAGAGAAGCGTGGCGGGAGGAGCCATGATCGTCGTGGGGTCAACAAGATCAGAACGAGGACAAGAGATAGGAGCCTCGTATGGCGGCATGGGGCCGACGGGCGTGCTGCCGCCATGCGCAACGACCAGTCGGATCGAACTATTCAACGGAAACATTGTTCTTGTTACCCGAGAGGCATTTGCAAAATTGGGTAACCTGTCGGCGGCATACACCCATGGCCTCGGCGATATCGACTATGGAATCCGTGCTCGGCGAGCTGGGGTCCCAGTGTGGCTCGCGCCGGGTTGCGTAGGGAGCTGTGCCGCTAACAGAATCGAGCGGTGGCGGCAGCCGCAGCTGTCGGTTTGGCAACGGCTGCATGAACTTCATCGGCCTACTGGATGCCCGCCTTGGCAGCTCGCCACGCTTGTTTGGCGAAACGGTGGTTGGTGGTTTCCCTGGTCAGTGGCCAAGTTGTATTTTCAGGCCATTTTTCCAACGCGTGCGTCGCAAGCCAAATGAACATCGACAAAAACACCGAAAAGTCGTTGGTCGTTAGGGTCATGCGCCGGCTACGACGCCTGATATTGGGTGACCGCCGCCTTCTTCCTGGCTATCTCGCCGATGCGATGTGGCATGTCGAATCGATGAGAAGTCGTATCCGAGGCGGCGAGCTAGTCGTTCGGTTCGATAATCTCGATGCCGACGTCTGCCTCGATGCCCGGAGCGATCTGGCCGCCAGGGCGCTCGGAGAAGGCGTCTACGAGCCTGAGCTAGTCAACTTGCTGCCTGAAGTTGTCGGAGAAAAGGACGTCATCAACGTTGGGGCTAACGTCGGCGTAATCGCGATCGTGATACGGCGGGCCATGACGGCCGGATCGAGGTTATTGTGCGTGGAACCGATGCCGGAGTGCATCGAACGCCTTCAGCGAAACCTCGAGGCAGCGGCTGTAGATCAAGGAGTTCTTATAGAGCGTGCCTTTGCGACCGACCAGGCCATCTCGTCGCAAACCATGTGGACTGTGCCCGGGCGACCAGAGTATTCGAGTGGCGGAAAGCTTGTGCATTCTTCGGTTTGTTCGGCAGAGCACGTCACGATCGGCGTTCCCACGATCCGCCTCGACGAGGCTATTGCGTCGCATGGATTGCAACCGTCCGCGATAGTCATGGACTGCGAAGGAGGAGAACTGGCCGCACTTCGTGGCGCCACAGCCGTGCTCGCTCGCTACAAACCGACGATTGTCTTGGAGTTTGTTTCTCAGCTTCTGGAGGCGAACGGCGGCTCTGCCGCGGGCTTGCTGGCATTTCTTCGGGAGCAAGGGTATCAGTGTCTTACGTGTGAGGAAAATCCAGAGGAAGTGACGGCAGACTTTTCAGGCACGGTCGTTGCGGTCCCGGTCGGTCGTGCCGAGTGTGTATCGCGGGCGATCAACTCGGCCTTCACGAGAACTGGATCAGCCACGGCATGATTCCGCAGACCCATATCGTCACTGGAGCGGCAGGTTTCATCGGCAGTCATCTCTGCGATGCGCTGCTCGCGAGAGGGTATCGGGTCGTCGGCATAGACGACCTCTCGCTGGGTACGAAGCAAAATGTCGAAGCCGCGACCGCTACGGGTCGATTCTCATTCTGCGAGGTCGACCTGAACGATGATCTCGCTGTGGCTTCCTGCTTGGATTCGCACGAGGCACGATCCGCCGATACGGTCTGGCACCTGGCGGCCAATTCAGACATTCAAGCGGGGGTTGCCGATCCCGAAGTAGACCTGCGGCGCACGTTTCTGACGACGTATTCAACCCTCCGATTCTGCCGTCGCTTCGGCATTCGCAAGGTCGCGTTCGCCTCAACATCGGCGGTCTACGGGGAACTTGCCGGCCCCCTTGCGGAGTCGTCTGGGCCGCTGTTCCCAATTTCAAACTACGGCGCCATGAAACTGGCATCCGAGGCCATTCTGAGCGCGGCGCTCACCGACTGTCTGGATCGACTAGTGATTGTTCGGTTTCCCAATGTTGTGGGGATTCGCTCGACACATGGTGCAATCCACGACTTTATTCGACGGCTCCGGCACGACCCGACAAAACTCGTCGTTCTTGGGGACGGAACTCAGGAGAAACCTTACCTGCATGTCTCCGATTTGGTCGCGGCCATGCTGCACGTGCATGACCATTCGCCCGATAGGCTTTCTTGCTTCAACATCGGCGACGGTGCGACGGCCACGAAAGTCGCCGATATCGCCAAGGCCGTCGTGTCCCGCGTCAGCCCTGCAGCAGCGATCGAGTACACAGGCGGCCGTCGGGGCTGGGCGGGCGATGTCCCAAAGTTCCAGTACGACACCACGCGACTTCATCAGCTTGGATGGCGGCCCTTGCTGGATTCGACTGCGGCTGTAAGTCGCGCAGTGGATGAGTTGGCGGAGACGCTTCGTTGACAACACCTTCGCCGCAACTAGTGGTACTTGCAGGCGGCATGGGGACACGGCTTTCTTCGCGGACGGCTGGAGTTCCCAAGGCCCTCGTTCCCGTTGATGGTGTTCCTGTGATCGATCGTCAGCTCGACCTAGCCGCTTCCTACGGTGTACGGGACGTGCTGTTATTGCTGGGACATCGTTCCGAGGAAGTGATGCGATGGGCATCGAACCGGAGACGCGACGGGGTCTCGATTGAGTGGCTGATAGAGTCTGAACCAAGAGGCACAGGCGGCGCGATGCTCGATGCCCGCAAGAAACTTGCGGAGCGTTTTCTTTTGTTCTTTGTGGATCAGGTCATGGATATAGATCTCGGGCGACTGCTCGGCCACCATGATGAGCGAGGCAATGCCGTCACGGTCGTCGTTCATCCGAACGACCATCCATATGATTCGGATTTGATGGAGGTGGACGCCGGGGGCCGCGTTGTAGCGGTACTTCGTCCACCCCACGCCCCCGGCAGCCATCATCGCAACATCGTCAATGCGGCGACGTACGTTATCGATCGATCGGCCTTGGACTGGTTTCCAGAGCATCCTGGCAAATGCGATCTTGCAAGGGATCTACTTCCGCAGATGATCGACCACGGAACGATTGTCGGCGCGTACGCGAGTCGCGAGTATCTCAAAGACATGGGCACGCCCGACCGGCTCGAGAGGGTGGAAGCCGACGTCCGCAGCGGCGCCGTGGGTCGGCGGCATCTCCGAAATCGCCTGCCCGCGATCCTGCTTGACCGCGACGGCACGATCAACCATGAAGTGGGCCGGATTTCGAATCCAGATGATCTCCAGTTGATTCCGGGCGTTGCGGCAGCGATCGGTCGGGCCAACCGTGCCGCTCACCTCGTGGCAGCGGTCACCAACCAACCGGTCGTCGCCCGGGGCGACTGCACGGAACACGAGTTGGAACGCATTCATGGCCGCATGGAGGGATTACTCGCCGAATCGAAGGCCTATCTCGACGGTATCTACGTGTGCCCTCACCACCCCGATCGTGGCTTCGAGGGGGAAAGGGTCGAGTTGAAGGGGCCGTGCGGGTGTCGGAAACCCGCGACGGGCCTCGTCATCCGGGCCGATCGTGATTTGATGTTCGATTCGGCCTGTACATGGCTTGTTGGCGACTCGTCGTCTGACGTCGCATGCGCGATGGCAAGCGGGCTGATACCGGGGCTCGTGACCACGGGACATGCGGGTGCCGACCGCCGGCATCCGCTCGGCGCCGCAGTCCGCTTTGTTGATGCGGCTCACGCCATTGAGTTTATTCTTGACTCGTTTCCCGCGATCTGGCGGCGGTGTCAGACCGTCGCTGCCGGGGTCGACTCCCTCCATAACATCCTTGTTCGCGGGCCTCGTGGCTCGGGGGTCAGCACGCTTGCCAGACTGCTCGCCCACGCCGTCCGTCAGATGGGCAGGTCGGTGGAACTCCACACCGACTCAGACCCACCTGTGACGCTCGGAGACGGTGCGGCAGCCCAGCAGGTGGCTATCACAATCGTCGATGGCGGGAGCGCGGCGGCAAATGACGGCCGAGCGTTCGACCTTGTGATTGAGACTGTCGTCGATTCAGCGGCTCGGGCTGCAATCGAACAAAAAATCGGAACCATTCGGCAGGCATGGCCCGCCCGAGGAATAACCGGCACGCAGCAGCTTGCGAACAAGGAGCGGCTTTCCGACTGCCCACCTCCGCCTCTTGCGCGGTCTGTGATGCCATGATCATCAGCAAGACGCCCCTGCGGATGAGTTTCGTCGGTGGTGGCACCGACATTCCGGTGACCTACCGCAAGCACGGCGGCGCAGTGCTTTCAACCGCCATCGACAAGTATATCTACGTCACGGTCAACAAGAGGTTCGATGACACGTATCGGATTAGTTATTCGAGGACTGAAGAGGTCCCGACGATCGAGGCGGTGCAGCACCCTCTTGCCCGCGCGGCGCTCGCGATGACGAACTGTCATGGAGGTCTGGAGGTCACATCAATCGCGGATATTCCTGCGAGGGGGACAGGTCTCGGATCGAGCAGCTCGTTCGTGGTGGGAATGCTGCATGCATTGCATGCGTATGCCGGCCGCTATGTTTCGGCGGGCCGACTTGCGCAGGAGGCGTGCGAGATTGAGATCAACCGTTGCGGCGAGCCAATCGGCAAGCAAGACCAATACGCTGCAGCTTTCGGCGGTTTCAACGTGATCCGTTTTCATCCCGACGAGAGTGTTGACATCGAACCGGTCATGGCGCCAGCAGGCGTGATCGATCGTCTGCAAACGCAGTTACTCACCTTCTACACAGGAGCGACTCGCAGCGCCTCCGATTTGCTCGCGAGACAGAATCGCGATGTTGCCGATAGTGCGGCGAAGCAGGCGACGCTTCGTCGAATGGCGTCGCTCGTCGATGAGTCGCGGGTAGCCGTGCAGGCGGGCGACCTTGAGACATTCGGCGCGCTGCTTCACGAGAACTGGCTGCTAAAAGCCTCTTTGACCGCAGGGATCACGAACCCGAAGATCGATCAATGGTACGCCTCAGCCCGAGGGGCGGGCGCGTACGGCGGCAAACTACTCGGCGCCGGCGACGGGGGGTTTTTACTCGTGCAGGCACCCCAGGATCGCCACGAAGCCGTTTGCCGCGCCCTTAACGAGTTACGATTGGTACCCTTCCGCTTTGAGCGGTCGGGTAGCCAGATCATTTTTTATCATTGATTGTGGTCGACTTGTTATCTTTGATGCCGACTATCGCCCATGAGTGAGATGACGTCGCTGTCGTGTGCTCACGCGAAGCGCGTGCTGGTCGTTGCAGCAACGTGCCATCCGGAACGGGGTTCGGAGCCGGGCCTAGGGTGGAACTGGCTTCGGCACATCGCTACCCATCATGACGTGGTGGCGATTGTCGGGGAAGCTGACGGCAATCGCGAAGCGATCGACCTGGCCCTCGCGGCCAATCCGGCACTCGCGACCCGATTGCGATTCGTGTTCGTGCCGTGGTTCGACGAACCGCGAGAGGGGATCAGCGGACTACTCTGGCAGTATTACCAGCCTATTTACTACCGAGCCTATCGCCGCTGGATGGAGCAGGCTTACGCGGAGGCCGAGCGGCTTTGTCGCAGCGAGCGATTTGATCTTGCTCACCAGTTGACGATGATCGGGTTTCGGGAGCCGGGGTTTCCGTGGAGGCTCCCCATCCCCGTGGTGTGGGGGCCCGTCGGCGGCGTTCAGAATGTGCCTTGGAGGTGCCTGCCGGCACTCGGCGGAGTGGAGGCGTGTCGTCATCTTGCCCGGAATGTGATCAACAGCATTCAGGTGAGATATCACCCGCGTTTTCGGCATGCTCTTGCCAAGGCGTCAACGGTGTTTGCGGTGGACAGCACAACGCAGGAGGCTCTGCGGCGGTTTCACGGTCGCGAGAGCACGCTGGTGGCGGCGGCGCTCTGCGAGCCGGACCATCCGCGTCGTCGAGTCAGAGTCCGGGGGCATGGGCCTCTGCGTTTGGTGTTCTCGGGGCTTCATTTGTCCAGGAAGGGGCTGCCGTTTGCGCTTCAGGCGCTTTCGCAGCTACCGGCCTCTACGTCGTGGACGCTGGACGTCCTTGGAGAGGGCATCATGAGTGCGTCGTGGCAACAAACGGCGCAGCGTCTTGGCCTAAAAGACCGGGTTACGTTTCACGGCTATGTCCCTCGTGAAAAAGTGATCGAGATAATGGACCGCGGAGAAGTGTACGTGTTTCCGTCCCTCCTCGAGGGGTGGCCGACCGTCATCGCAGAGTCGCTGTCTTTGGGGATGCCGGTGGTGACGACGGACCTTCACGGCATGCGCGACATGGTGACGGCTTCGTGCGGGCGCCTTGTGCCAGCGGACAGCCGCGCGAGCATTGTTATGGGGTTGCAACGAGCGCTCTCCGAACTCCTCGATAACCCAGCCCTAGTGACGCGACTTTCGGAGGGAGCGGTCGAGCGAGCCAATGAACTGACCGCTGCGAAGCAGATGCCCAAGGTGATGCAGGCATACGAAGACGCGGTGCGTGTCGCCGCAATATAAGAGTTGCATGCGAGCGATTAGTCGAGATGCCATCTACCAAGAGACTCACGTGGTGTGTCGCTGAAAAGACTGAGGAGGAGATTTCACAGTGAACGTACGCAGAAAACTTGTAGGGTGGGCCCAGGGATTTCTCTTACGCCATGGAATCCGGCTGGAGCGCAATAATCCAAACACCAGTTCGGAGCTGCGCCTTGCAAAAATGCTGGTTGCGGAGCAGGTCGATCTGGTAGTCGACGTGGGAGCCAACTCGGGGCAGTACGCAAGGTCATTGCGCTCAGCTGGATACAGCCAGCGGATACTGTCATTTGAACCGCTGTCAACGGCTCATGCGGCACTCGAAGCTTCAGCACGCCTTGATGAGAAGTGGGCCGTTGCCGAGCGGATGGCGATGGGGGATCACGATGGAGTTGTGGCGATCAACATCGCGGGAAACTCTGCGAGTAGTTCGATTCTCGGCATGCTCGACAGTCATCGCCGAGCGGCTCCGTATTCTGCCTACGTCGGCACGGAGCAGGTGCCTGTGCGAAGGCTAGACAGCGTTCGACACCCGTTCCTGGATGAGTCGACTCGTCCGTTTCTGAAGATTGATACGCAGGGTTATGAGTCGCGCGTATTGACGGGAGCAACTGATCTGCTCAATCGCGTTAAGGGTGTTCAGGTAGAGTTGTCTCTCCGTCCGCTCTACGAGGGCCAGGTGCTATGGCGAGGCGTCATCGACTCGCTCGAGGCATCCGGCTTCGAGCTCTGGGGTCTTGTGCCAGGATTTCTTGATCCGGAAACCGGACGCATGCTTCAGTGCGACGGGATCTTCCTCCGGCCGTGAACCACCCCAAGATCGCGCCGGCCGGCATGACGCGAGTGCTCGTGCGGACCTCGTCGCAGGACCAGTTGGGCTGCGGTTAGCCGACCTCTACGATGTGCGGCATCATCGGCATGCTCGACCGCGGATCCGGAACTCCGGTCCTCCGTGCGACCGACGTGGCCAGACTTGCTCACCGTGGTCCGGACGCCAGCGGATTATTCACGGCCGAGCACGTTGCACTCGGCCACACCAGGCTGTCGATCATCGATCTGTCGGCCGCCGGCCGACAGCCGATGACTCGGGGATCACGCACCATCGTCTTCAACGGCGAGATCTACAACTACATCGAAGTCCGCCAAGACCTGGCGGCTTCGGGATATACGTTTCGAACGGCCACCGACACAGAGGTGATTCTGGCGGCGCATGAGCAGTGGGGTTCGGCATGCGTTGATCGATTTCGGGGGATGTTTGCATTCGCGATCTGGGATTCGGACGCCAGAACGCTTTTCCTGGCCCGCGACCGATGCGGGGAGAAGCCATTGCTGTATTGGACGGACGGCGACCGCTTCTGTTTCGCCTCCGAGATGAAGGGGATCCTCCCCATCCTTCCCGCCCGCTTGCCGCTCGATCCGCTGGCAGTGGACATGTATCTGCACTACCAGTTTGTACCGGAGCCGCTGACGCCGCTGACCGGCCTGCGGAAGCTTCCGGCGGGACACCATCTCACCCTCCGAATCGATGCTGATTTCCGCCAGGCTCCCGTGTCGTATTGGTGCATCGAGGATTGCGGCCGGCACGTCGCTCTCCCTGCTTCTCTCCCGGCGGCGATCGATCAGTTACGAGACTCATTGGTGGACTCGGTGCGGTTGATGCTCCGCTCGGATGTGCCGGTGGGCGTGGCCCTCTCAGGCGGGATCGACTCCGGGGCGATCGCCGCCATCGCGCAGCGTCATTACCCAAGCGGGATGCACGCCTTTTCAATCGGCTACCCAGGGAGACCGCCGTACGACGAGCGGAACGACGCCCGTCGGCTTGCCGAATCGCTTGGCATGCGCTTTCACGATGTCGAACTGACCGTTGATGACTTCGCCGGCCAGTTTCCAGAGTTCGTGACTGTCCTCGATGAGCCCATCGCCGACCCCGCTGCCTTTGGTCATTTCGCTGTACCGCGGGCGGCGCGGGAGGCCGGGATCAAAGTTTTACTGAGCGGGATCGGAGGTGATGAACTGTTCTGGGGGTACCATTGGATACGCGACGCCGTGGCGGCCGGTGAAAGGTTGGCGGACGGTCATGCACGACGATGGCAACTTGCTCTGGCCCGGTCTCCGCTCGTCTCACGGGCGATCTACAGTCGCTTGTCAGCGTGGATGCCGGCGACAGTCCGTCGGGAGTACGCGATCCTCGAGGCAGCGGCGTCGCCGTGTCCTGCCGATCAGCCGCGGTGCTACGGCACGTTTGCCGACTTCAGGGCCGCAGCACGCCGGCGAACCGGAATCGCAGGTCCTGCGATTCGTGAACTACGGCGCGATGCGTTGCACTCGACTACTCGCATCGGCCATCGTGACGCCGCGGAGTTGCCGGAGGCGGTCATCCGCATCCTCTGCGAGACCTGGCTGACATCCAACTGCCTCACGCTTGGCGACCGGGTGAGCATGGCTTCGGGGGTGGAGACCCGCCTGCCGCTGCTCGATTTTCGCTTCATCGAACTTGCAAGCGCGATTCGCCGCAGATGGCCTGATCACCGCCTCGGCCATAAGGCCCGGTTCAGGGAAGCACTGCAGGGAATCCTCCCAACAGAGGTGCTAGAACGCAAGAAACGGGGTTTCACCCCTCCGGTTGCCGCCTGGTTTCGGGCCGTGGTCTCTCGGTTTGGGAAGTCACTGGTTGACGGCCCACTTGTCGCAGCGGGACTCGTAAGCAGTGACGGTATACGTCGCACGCTCACGCGTGCCGCGGGACGGAGCGGAAACGATCTGTTTCTCGCCTACAAGCTCGTACTGCTTCAGGCGTGGCTCGAAAAGGTGGCCTTGTGTCCGCCCCCTTAGCCGTGCCCCGCCTGCCACGGCTGTTCACTTCTCGCGACTGGATGGAGGACGCCGAACCGGCCCACCTGCTCTGGCCTTTTTGGGGAGCCTCGCACTGGGAGCCTCGATACAACGAGCTTTTCGCTGATTTTATGTCTGGCGGACGGCAGTTGTTCGAGCTGACTGAGAACCCGCACGACGCCGACTTCTTTCTGCCCCCGTGCGGATGGCAGGAGGGAGGCTCTCGGCAGGCACTGCGAATGGCCGATCTGGCAATACGGCACGGTCGTCCGCTGGTGCTGTTTTTCAACAGCGACTCCGATGAGCTGATTCCGATCACGAATGCGATCATCTACCGAACGAGTTTTACCCGCTCGTCGCGTCGGCCGTGCGAACACTCCTGGCCGGCTTGGACATGCGACATCCTGAAGACATATGGAGGCGGTCGCACCATCGAACGGTCCTCCGCTTCTCGGCCAACCATCGGCTACTGTGGCTACGTTGACTACCGTAATACGTTCGAACATCTGCAGCGAGCCATCCGTGGCCAGATCGGCGTTTGGGGAAGGATTCGCGGGACTGCTGTCCGGACGCTTGCTGCAGCGCGAGGAGTGGATTGTTGCTTTGTCCTCCGCCGCCGGTTTGCGGGGCATGCCGGCGCCGCCGAGCGAGAAGAGTATGCCCAGATCATGCTGGACTGTGACTATGCGCTCGTCGCGAGAGGAAAAGGGAATTTCTCATTCCGGCTGTATGAGGCCATGTCGGCGGGTGCGATTCCGGTGTTCATCGACAGCGACTGCTGCCTGCCCTTCGATGATGTGATTCCCTACCGGGAACTTTTTGTCTGGGTACCCGAAGACGATATTGGCTGCGTGGCGGAATACCTCCTGCGTTTTCATGCCAAGCATGACGGCGACTCTCTCCTGGCCCACCGGCGCAGGATTCGGCAGGTCTACGACACGTATTTATCGCCGATGGCGTTTCACCGTGAAGTGTCAGCCCGGCTCGCATCTATCAGGTCGGCTGCGGGTATCGGGTATGGGTGATACGGTGTCAGTTGTGGTGGCCACGAAGAATTCGTTGGAGAGATTGCAGGGGCTCGTCTCGGACTTTCGCAAGGTGTGCCGCGAGGGACTGGAACTGATCGTCATCGACGGCGCATCGCGGGATGGAACGGCGGAGTGGCTGGAGGCCGCCGCACCAGGCGGTGACGCTGGACGGCTGAAATGGGAATCATCACCCGATACCGGAATCCCCGATGCCTGGAATCGCGGGGTGAAACGCTCATCTGGCGAATGGGTACTGTTTGTCGGTTCCGATGACCGCCTTGCCGGTGCGACGGTATGGGCTGACGTCGTGAGCGTTCTCCGCTCCTTGCCGGATCAGTGCGGCGTTGCAGCATTTCCGGTCAGCATCGTGTCTCCAACGGCCGTGTTGCTCGCCGTGGAATCGCCGTGGGTGCGTGACCGGGGACCCGATCTCGTGGCAGTGAACGGGATTCCCCATCAGGGTGCGTTTCACCGAAGGGGACTTTGGGATACGCATGGTCTTTTTGACACCGCGTTTGCCGTCGCCGCTGACTACGAGTTTCTCCTGCGGCTATGGCACGCTGGTGTCGAGATCAGGTGCCTCGCCGGGCCGATCCCCGTGGCGATGACCTTCGGGGGTCGAAGCAAGCAGGATCCACTTGGCAATCTGTTGGAGTTTCGTCGTGCGCAGCGAAAGCATGGACTTCGCTGGCCGCGACCGAGGTGGTGCCGCGACTGGTGGTTTGCGGTGTCTCGGCACCTCGCGGGACGGTTGTTGGGCGAGAAGACCGTTTATCGCTGGGCCGATCGCGCGAGGCGTTTCCGCGGCCTGCCGCCGGTTTGGGAGGTATCGTGACGAGGCGAGATGTCCTCCCCGTCACCGTGGTCGTGCCATGCTACAACTCGCGGGCAACGATCACACGGGCGATGGAGTCCGTCGCGGCGCAAACGTGGGCCCCGGCTGAGTTGATCGTCGTGGACGATGCCTCAACCGACGGTACCGCGGACGTACTCCACGGCCTCGCTCGCCAACGTTGGCCATTCGACATGCGGCTGGCTCGGCTGCCAGAAAATCGCGGGCCTGGAGGGGCGCGAAAGGCGGCGTGGGCCATGGCACGACCGGACACCCGGTATGTGGCCTTTCTCGACGCCGATGATACCTGGTGGCCCGCCAAACTGGAGCGGCAGGTGAGTTGGATGGAAGACCGGCCCGCGATCGCTTTTACGGCTCACCGCTGCACCATCTTTTCGAGTGTGGCGCGGCCCACGGCCACAGCCGCCGGTATTCGAGCACTTCCGATCACGCGGCGACAACTCCTTCTCAGCAACGGCATCGCTACGCCGACGGTCGTCGCCAGGCGCTCCCTCCGCAGTGGTTTCCGCGAGGGCTGGCGACACTGCGAAGACCTTATGCTCTGGCTCGACTGGCTTGATGAGGGCAATGCGGCCGCCATGCTGGATGTGCCTTTGGCGACTCTTGGTCGACCTCCATGCTCGCCGGGCGGGAGCACCGGCGACTTAGCTGCCATGTCGCGGGGAGAGATGCGAGTCCTTCGGACGTTGGTTGACGAAGGACGGTTGTCGGCCGCGGAGGCGTGCATTTGGAGAGCCGTCGCTTGGGTTCGATACGCCCGCAGGAGGATCGTGGCGTGAGCGGTGACAACTGCCGTCTCCTTTTGGTCGTGCCCAGCGGGACGAGTTTCCTTACATTTTTTCGTGAGGTGGCTGTTGGATGGCGCGCTCGTGGTGAAGACGTCACGGTGGCCACCGGCCCGGAGTTGCCCGGCCACTCTCGGCCGTGGCCCTCGGGCATCAATCGTCTGCCGCTACCAGCCTTCCGTACCGGGGCCCCATGGAATCTGGCCGTTGCGGGGTGGCAGCTCGCCCGCTTTGTGTCGCGGTGGAACCCGACAATCGTTCACGCCCATTTTGCCGCTGCCGTGCTGGTTGCCGCGGTAGCAAAGAGCGTCAGTCCCCCGAGGCCGCGGCTGTGGATCGGTACCTACCACGGCATGCATCTCGCGGCGTCTGGAGACCACCGGTCGCCGCTTGTGGCCCGGGTCGAAGCGTGGGCCGCTCAACGCATGGATCGCGTGTGCGTGCTCAACGACGAGGACCAACTGGCTATTCGTTCTTACGTCTCCGATAATCGGGTTCGCGTAGTGCCGACGTGCGGTTTGGGCTGTGACATCGCCGCGTTCGACGCCAGTCGGTATCCGAGGAGTGTCCGAGATGCCACGCGGGCACGCCTGGGCATCGCTCCCAACGCCTTCGTGGTCGCATACGTCGGCAGGCGAACTGCATTCAAGGGCTTTGACATCGCCGTTCGAGGGTTTCTCGAGGCCAGCATCGACCAGTCCGCCATGCTCATCGTTGGGTCACCGGATCGCACGCATGCCCACGGGCTCAGTGCGGCCGAGTGCGATGCCCTCACATCCGACCGGCGGTTCGTTGACGTGGGGTGGCAGAACGACGTCGCGCCGGTACTGGCCGTTGCTGACGTCTGCCTGCTCCCCAGTACCCGGGAGGGTATGCCGGTCACGGCCATGGAGGCTCTCAGTCTCGGGGTGCCGGTGGTCACGGTCGATGCCCGTGGATGTCGCGACGTGGTTCGGGATGGCGTGGACGGTGTCGTCATGCCTGAGGCGAGGGCCGATTTGGTCGCGGCGGTCCTTCGAGGGCTGGCTGCCGACCGGTCCCGGCTCGACACCATGGCGGCGGCGGCGATCGGCGGCCGAGGCCGTTTCGACAGGTCGCACTATGTTAACGACGAAATCACTTTCTATGCCCGTGAGGTCGCCAGGCTTCGCGACAGAGCCGACCACGGCACGAGGACGACACTATGAGCGGGCAACACGACGCAGCACGAGGCGGTTGTGACATCAGTCACGAGGTTGTGCGTGGACTTCCTGTATCGAACTGCACGTTCGCAGCAACAGTCGACAAACTCGTGGAGTGGGCGTGCTCTCGCGACCAAATGCGGTACTTCGCCTGCGTGAACGCCCACTCCGCAGAGACTGCTCACCGGGACCGAGAGTTTATGGCCTCGCTCCGATATGCGAATCTCTTGGTTCCCGACGGCTTCGCTGTCGTGATTGCGTCAAGAATCCTTGGAGGCGATATCAGGGAACGCGCCACTGGCCCGGACCTGTTTCTGGCCGTTTCCCACGCGCTCAACGAGCTCGGAGGAAAGTCGGTGTATTACCTCGGAGGGTCAGAGGCGACACTCGGCAAAATCATCGATCGGCACCGCACACGGTTTCCGCGCCTGGGAATCGCCGGTACGTACTCGCCCCCTTTCCAGGCGAACTTTTCCGAAGCGGAACTAAGATCGATGGCGGAGCGAGTGAGCGATGCCCGTGCCGATGTCCTCTGGATCGGGCTCGGCGCGCCGAAGCAGGAAAAATGGATCTGGGAAAACCGGGAACGCGTGCAGGTGTCGCTCTGTGGACCGGTTGGTGCCGTGTTCGACTATTTCTCAGGCAACGTTCCCATGCCGCCGAAGTGGGTTGAGCGATGCGGGTTGCATTGGGCCCATCGCCTGGTGCGAAACCCCCGGCGGCTCTGGCGAAGAAACCTCGATAGCCCGCTGTTTCTTGCTCGCGTTGTGGCCGATCGGTTGCGAGGGGCCGGTCAGGCCGTCGCTTCTGATTCCGCCGGCATAGATGGTTCATGAGTCGTCCGCTGGTTTGTCTCGTCGAACCGTGCGACAACGGCCACCACCCGATGTATGCTTCCGTGTACTCGCAGGCCTTTGCGCAACTTGGTTGTGACGTATGGCTGCTGGGTCCGCTCGGATTGTTTAACGCCATGCCGGCACCGGAGGATGGCTCAGAGTTTGAGCGCATCCGAAGAGTGCCGTGGGACTCCACGGCCCTCCTCCAAGCGCCGGGGATGACTGGGCACGACCGTGTTGCCGCGCTCTGGGCGAGCTTCGGTCAGTGCCTCGACGCCGAATCCCGTTCGCACGGCCGATATCCAGACGTCGTGGTTCACCTATATCTTGATTCCTTCATCTCCGAGATGTTGCCCCGACAGGTGGCTGAGGCGAGCATCCACTGTCCGTTTGTGGGTTTGTGGTTTAAGCCGTCTCGCCCGTTGATATGGAGCATGCGAGATGTTGCCAAGCGGGTGATTCGCGCCGGGCGGCGATATCGCCTCCTGCGATCCGAGCGACTCGTTGCTCTCTTGCTTCTGGATACGGTTGGCCAGGATCATCTCGCGGCGTCAGGTCGGCCGCAGCTCATCGCCGTTCCCGAGTTCACGACGACAGCACTTCCCTCCGTCGAGTCGCCGCTGGTCGCTCGGATACGGGATCGCGCCGCAGGCCGCCAGATTTACTCGTTGGTGGGGTCACTCGAAGGCCGAAAGGGCATCAGGGCATTCCTTCGTGCGGCCGCGGAAGCGCCGCCCGACGAATGGCTCTTCGTCATGGTGGGCAAAGCGGTTCCCAACACCTTCGACCAGGAAACCAAGGACCTTCTGAGGAATCTGTCCGTGGGGCCCGCGGCCCGCGTGCTTCTCGAGGATCGATGGCTCGACGAGGCCGAACTCAACGCCGTCGTTGCCGCCAGCGGGTTACTGCACGTGTGTTACGAAGAGTGGCCGTACAGCAGTAACATGCTCTGCAAGTCGACCGCTTACTGCGTTCCGGCGGTTGGGTGTAAGGCAGGCTACATCGGCCGCGCTATCTCCACGTACGGCTTGGGTGTTACCGTTGCCTCGGGACAGGAGCTGCCTGGATTGTTTGTGCCCGGCTTTGCAGATCAGATAGGATCGTTAAGAGGCTCATCACCATTTCGTGACGGCTGTCGGAGATACACTGAGGCAAATAACCCCACGAAACTCGTGGACGCGATGAAGCCCCTCATGGATTGCGTCAGGAGTTCATGTCATACGCCAAGCAGGCAGGAAGGTCACGCCGATGACTAGCCCGATCCAGTGGCTCAAGAAGATGGCCAAGACGGCTTTGGGACGTGAACCCTTTGTGTGCCGCGATATTCGCGTGGCCACTCAGCGACTTGGGTCCACGTACGGCGGATGGCATGTCGTCCCAGACGGCATTAGTCCAGAATCAGTGGTGTACTCGTTCGGTATCGGAGAGGACATTTCCTTCGATACGGCGTTCATCGCCACATACGGAACAACTGTTCACGCTTTCGACCCCACGCCAAAATCTCTTGCTTGGCTACGAGGTCAAGACCTGCCAACGCGACTGGTCGTTCACGACTACGGTATCGCAGCCTTTGATGGTGAGATCGCATTTTATCCACCCGAAAACGATGCGCACGTGTCGCACACGGTCCTTGACAGGCCCGCGACTAAGGACAGGGCCATCCACGTTCCCGTCAAACGACTTCGTACCATCATGTCGGATCTCGGCCATACCTCTCTTGATATCCTCAAGATGGATATCGAAGGTGCCGAGTACGATGTCATCGACGATATGCTGTCGTCGGGAATCCTACCTCGGCAAGTCTTAATCGAGTTCCACCACCGCTTTCCGACTGTTGGCCTCGCCAAGACAACAGCCGCTATCCAGAAACTGCGGTTGGCCGGATACGCGCTTTGCTCCGTGTCGAGCAGCAATGAGGAGTATGGGTTCCTGCGGGTTCGTTAGCGGCCTCGTCGGAAGACGAGGCCTGCTGTCATCGCAGGCTGGGAGATCAGGCGCAATCGCAGCCAGTCGGTTCCTGCAGCAAAAGCGATGAAAGCGAACACCGTTTATATACTCAGTCGCGAACCGCTCGTGGTCACGGGTGGATTTGGCACGCTGTTGCACCTTCACACGATTCGACGACCCTTCACGTTTCTCTATCACAACTGCGGCTGGATCCGGGCGCGAGGTCTGTGGCGCTACGTGAAGAATTCACTTCCGTACCGCGGCAGGAAACGTCTCATCGTGATGACGAATGAGCCGTCCGAAGCCCGATGGTTACGACTGATCGGACTCGAGGCATATCCCTCCAGCCACAATTTGCACGTGTGTGAATCCTGGTTCCGCCCCAGCGTATCTGCGGGGAAGCGGTATGATGCCGTGTACGTCGCGCAACTGGAGCCGTTTAAACGCCTTCACCTCGCCGAAGCGGTGCAAAGCCTCTGCGTAGTAACGTACAAGAATGGTCATGAGAGTTTCGATCTGCATTCGTACGAGCCGCGGCTTCACCATGCTGAATTTAACCGCACGTTTATTCCGCCAGAGCAGGTTCGCGAGATCTATAACGCCTCCAGGGTCGGACTTGCACTTTCTCCACGAGAAGGCGCGATGTTTGCGTCAATGGAGTATCTCATGTGCGGACTGCCGGTAGTGACGACACCGAATCGAGGGGGAAGAAACCGATACTTCACGCCGCGGAACAGCCGGTTCGTCGCGCCACGGCCCGACGCAGTGGCCGCAGCCGTCGCAGACTACGTCTCGACTCCGCCGGATCCATTCGCGATTCGGGACGAGGTGCTGGATCTTGTTCATCGCGATCGACTCGCGTACGTTCAGATCCTCGCGCAGAGGTGCGGTGTGCCTGTGTCGTCGCTTGAAGGGGAAGTCGAGCGTCTGTGGGGTGGCGAGCGAGGGATTGCTTCACACGCGATGCCGCTGCACGACTTCCTTTCGCGGTTCAGTGACGGATGACACGTCGCGGGAATTACCGGGCCTCCACGTAGCACGCGAGGAGACGTTTTGATGCAACGCATACTCTGGCTTACGTCGACGCTCGTTCCTGCCATGGCTCACCGGCTGAGAGCCCCAAGCGCTATGGCCGGGCCATGGATCGCGTGTCTTTTGGACGAAGTGCGGCAGAAAGTGGCATGTGACTTGTGCGTCGTGGCGCCGTTTCCGGGAGCCCGCCGCGACGAGTTCGTCGAAGACGGTGTTCGTTATGTCATCCTGCCACGCCGACGCCGCTGGCATTACTGGAACTATTCCTGGGAAGGGCTCGACGACGCTACAGCCGTTATCGATGACTACAAACCCGCGTTGATTCACGTGCACGGCACTGAGCATTGTCTGGGGCTCGCGCTTCGTCGCGCCAAGCATCGCTGCGGAAGCGTGGTCTCGTTGCAGGGAATCCTGGACGCCTACAAATGGCATACCTTTGGAGAGCTTGATCTCTGGGATGTCTTCCGCAATGAACGGCTTATCGATCTAGTCCGTATGTCGGGGGTCATTGGCACGCGCATGACATGGCGGCTTGGAGCCAAAGTGGAAGCCGACGTTTTTCAGGCCCATTCTCATTTTCTTGGCCGAACGTCTTGGGATCGGTGTCAGTTGCACGCCCGTAATCCCGCCGCGGTTTATCATCATGTCGGCGAACTGCTTCGGAACGAGTTCTATGGTGCGAGATGGAATCTTGCGTCGATCAACAGGCACACACTATTTTTTGGAAATCTTGCCGGGGCGCACAAGGGCTGCCATACAATCCTGCGGGCATTGCGGATCATCGCCCGGGATTTCCCAGGTGTACAGGTTCGGATCGCAGGACGAGCCAACTCAAAGAGCGGCTACGGGCGAATGTTTATCAACGAAGCCAGGCAGTTGGGCGTCGGCGATCGGGTAGACTTTCTCGGTTTTCTCGATGCCTCAGCGATGGCGCGGGAGTTGGCAGCGGCACACGTCTTTGTGAGTGCGTCGCATATCGACAATAGTCCCAACAGTGTTGGTGAAGCACAGGTTGTGGGAGTCCCGGTTGTCGGCAGTTACGTGGGCGGGGTTCCCGAGATGCTTCGAGACGGCGGAGCCGGCCTGCTCTTTCCCGCGGGAGATGCAGAGACGCTGGCCGACCGGGTGTGCCAGGTGTTCCGAGACGACTCGCTTGCGCGGTCACTATCGGAGGCCGGAAGGGTAGAGGCCGTCGTTCGCCATGACCGCGACGTAGTCCTTCGACAACTTGTGGATGCGTATGCGGCCGCAGGGTGTGATGTAAGGGGCCAGGTATTGCCATGAAGAACGACCCGGCTCATATCGCGGTGTTCGCCTTTAACAGGCCACAGCATCTTGCCCGCACCCTTGCAGCCTTGGCCGGCAACGATCTCGCTCAGCAGTCGAATGTCACTGTGTTTTGCGATGCGCCGCGGTCGGATCGGGATCGGGCTGCATGCGATGCGGTCAGAAGTGTCGCAGCCAGTGCGAGCGGGTTCTCCTCCGTTCGCGTTGTCCCGCGGGAGGAAAACCTTGGTTGCGCAAGATCCGTGATTACGGGCTTAACGGAAGTCTTCGCGGCACACGAACGCGTGGTCGTAATTGAGGACGACATTGTCACGTCGCCTATCACACTGACGTACCTCAATCACGCGCTCCTCGAGTATGAGTCGCAGTACACGGTGTTCAGCATTGGCACCTGGGTGCCGCCGTATCAGGTGGTGCCGGCCGAATACCCGTACAACTCGTTCTTTTTCCCTCGCTTTCACTGCTGGGGATGGGCTTCGTGGCGGGATCGATGGGCTTGGAATGACTGGTCGGTGCCGCATTATGCAGAGTACCGACGTAGTCGGTTGCTTCGACAGCACCACGCTCTTGGCGGTGGCGACTTGCCAGCGATGCTCGATGCGCAAATGAATGGGAAGATTGACAGCTGGGCAATCCGCGCGGAGTACACGCGGTTTTTGAGGGGTTGCGTCACTGTGTACCCCCGACGGTCGCTCTCGACGAACATCGGCATGGATGGCACGGGGCGGCATTCCGCGGCATCCTCGAAGTACGACGTCGCGATTGACGAGTCGTACGATCTGGACGCTTGGCCGTTCCCGCACCACGTTTTCTTGGATGCCTACACCACATCCCGGTACCGAAAAATCTACGACCCGGCGAATGTAGCGCTACGAATAGTTGGTCGGGTTAGGAGAATGCTCCTCGGAAAAGTAATCCCTTGACTCATACGGAATCTCGACAGGCTCTGATTCGTGGTTAAGCGAAACTCGAACCTCGACCTTATTCGAGCTGCCGCAATCGTGATGGTGCTTGTGTTTCATGCGCCGGAGGGCGTCGGCGAGCTGATCCTGCCACTTAGGTACCACGGATTCTTGGGCGTTAATCTCTTTTTCGTCCTATCAGGCCTATTGATCGGAACGATTTACTTCTCAGAGTCATCCAAGTCCGATTTTCGTGTGCTCAGGTTTTGGCTACGGAGATGGTTGAGGACGGTGCCGCCTTATGTGGCGATCGTCGCGTTATGGGCAGCAGCGCACTTGCTTCGTGGAGAAAGCGGTTTGCCACCGTGGCCTTACATGATGTTCCTGCAAAACTACTTAAGCAACCCGTATCTTGGAGAAATGCCGTTCACATGGTCGCTATGCGTGGAGGAGCATTTTTATTTGCTCCTTCCACTCATAGGACTGCTCGCGGCAAAGAAGAGGCTTTCGCCTGCCCTTATCGCTTTTGCGGCGTTCCCGACATTGGCTCGATGGATCGGGCATGCGCCTTCAAGAGCAACGCACTTGCATTTCGATGGGCTGCTGTATGGCGTGTTTCTTGCACATACGAGGCACTGGAATCCGGGTGGTTACACGCAGCTGTTTCGCCCGCGTTGGGGTCTCTGGATCACGGCGGCTGTTCTCATTGTCGCCGCATGTTTTTCGCCGTGGTGGCTTGAGCATAGCCTGGCCAATTTATCGTTTGCGATAGTGACAGGGGCTGCTTCGTGTGCACCAGCGTGGCGAGTAGCCTCCTCACGGATTGTTCATGCTATTGCGGTGACATCGTACAGTGCGTACTTGATTCATGGGTACGCGTACCTCGGCTGCGAGAAAATCGCAGCGGGCTATCCGGTACCGATCCGAGCGATTGTCGCGGTCTTGGGAACAGCAGTCGCAACTGGTGTGTTCTACGTCCTGTTTGAGAAGCCGAGTTTTTGGCTTCGGGAACGACTGTGCCCGGCAGATCGACGAGTCGACTCTCGTCCGTAGACCGCATCCCGCCTACGTGTAGCGGTAGCAACGATGCTGGAAGCATCTGCGGCGCTCCGTCTCCGTGAAGCAAGCGAGCATGTCGCCGTAGGCTGCCCACAGGGCCTCGACCGTCCGGGCTGATGCGCTCTTCAAGAGCCACTTGAACTTCGAGAAGACGAGTTCGATCGGGTTGAGGTCGGGGCTGTACGGC
>Ga0315902_10001396_pt1 | contig 38697 bp, 35 predicted proteins | sample LakEriMetagenome_9_FD_203523 | JGI IMG/M metagenome (GOLD analysis project Ga0315902, IMG submission 203523) | Freshwater fungal communities from buoy surface, Lake Erie, Ohio, United States - Buoy 12 MA117 | ecosystem: Environmental > Aquatic > Freshwater > Lake > Lake biofilm | place: USA...
AGGCTTAACTCGTGCGCGCGAAGGGATTCGAACCCCTAACCTTCTGATCCGTAGTCAGATGCTCTATCCGTTGAGCTACGCACGCATATTCAGTTGTGAGCGCTCATAGTACCCGTTTTTCTAAACTCGCCCAAATGCGGGCTCAAGGGAAAAGCAGAAAGGGCGCTCAATTTCTTGAGCGCCCTTTCCTTAATCTAGCGAGTTAGCCGACCTTCTTTGTTCGGCCATCTGCGACTGGAACTTGTGTCACCTTTCCAGCAGCCATATCAGCCTTAAGTGCATCTACAAAAATATCTAGTAGTGCGCCTTTGACCTTAGCTTGTGCTGGTGAGAAGACATTGAGATATCCATCTCCACCATAGATTAAGAAATCTAGAGTTGTAAGTGAATATTCTTTGCTGTCCTTAGCGATTGCAGTTCCATCAAGTTTGGTAACTGTAACAACACGGCTACCTACTGGCTTAGATGCATCGAAGGTGAAGTTAAATCCAGAGATCTGTGGGAATCGTCCATCTCCTGGATAGTTTCCGCCAACTCCGTTTTCAAGTGCCTTCCATAGGTTTGCACCAGTTACAACGGTTGTCGCAACTTGGTTACCGAATGGGAAGACTGTGAATGCATCACCGAGTGTGACATCAAGCGGACCAGTTCCTGTTCGAACAAGACCAGTTGCTGCTGGTATGTATGTTCTGGCAGGGAATGTGTCGCGGATACCGCCACCATTTTGAATTGCAAAGTCTGTCTTGTACTTAGCGCGCATGAGGTCTGCAATGTAGTTACCCATTGGTGTTTCACCTGAACGCTCAACAGCTGGAGTACCACCGCGCGGGAAGGTTGCTGATACTTGACCAATCTTTACATCAAGCTTTGCTGATAGTTGGTCTTTGTACTTCTTGACCATCGCCGCAGCGGTTGCATCTTGTGTGGTGACTGTGCTGACAACACCAGTGTTAATTGTTGGCGCAGCAGCCTTAAGGACGTGTTGGATTGAGTGACCAACAACTTTGTCTCCACGCATACAGATTTGTGTGCGTGTGTACTCAACGCCTGCGTTACGTGTCTGACCCAAAACAATTGGTGCAACTCGAGCAGATCCTGGAATTACTGATGCAAATGTCTGATGGCTATGGCCACCATAGATTGCGACAGCACCCTTGATCTGTGATGCCAAGGTGTTGAGATCGCCCTTAGCTTTCCCATCGGCGTTTTCCAACCAACCCTGGTGAAGGAGCGCGATGACCATTTCTGCACCAGCAGCTTTTGCCTCTTTGATCGCACTATTAATGCCGGTAACGCCTGGATTAATTGTGATGGTCTTCTTTGCACCGGATGCATCTTTGTAATCAAGGTTGCCTGGGAAAACTTGCTCGATTGTCTCTGGTGTATTTGAACCGACGATGCCGATTGTGACGCCTCCGCGCTCAATCAGTGTGTAGTTCTTTACGCTCTTAGCGCCTGACTTCATGGCTCCCAATGAATCTGGGTTGTAATTTGAAACTACCCACTGGAAATCAGATGCTCCAACTACTTTATTGAAGTGATCAAGATTGCGATCATGCTCGTGATTACCCAGAACGGAAACATCAAGTTTTGCAAGGTTGAGAGCTTCGATTGTTGGAAGTTCTTCAAACTCTGTTGAGATAGGTGGCGCTGCACCAATGTTATCTCCGGATGAGAGAGCAACAGTTGCAACATTTGCTGCGCGATCTGCCGCCCAGTTACTTGCAAGACCCGCTGCTCCGAATGAGTTTCCTACTTCGATAGCACCATGTAGATCACTGAGTTGGAGTACTTGTACTGCGCGGTTCTGTGATGATGCAACAGTTGCTAGTTCTGCCTTCGTATAACTCTTATTTGATGCCGCTGGCTTTGAGAATCCGTAGGCATTGACTGCCTGCACAACAGGAGTTCCTGCTGGTTGGCCTTCGACAACAGGCATCGTAACAATTGATTTATTCTGAGCTGAAACAAATATTGGACATGAACCCGGACCAGCAGAGACAACATAACCTGTGATTGCCGGGGTTACTGCTGTCGCTGGAGTCCATTTGACTACAACTCCACGTGAGTTGAAATATGAGGTGACATTTGTCGGTGCGCCCGGAAGCGAATATGTATTCGCCTGCGCTGTTGGTGCTACTAGTGAAACTAGGAGCGTTGTAGCAAGGGCAAGTGAGCCCAGGCTAAAGAATTTTTTGAGGGTGTGAGTTTTGTTCATGATCGCACAATAGCGAAATGAGAAATTATCTAGGTGTCTTATTGGTTACGAAACGAGAAAGCAGATGGAAATTTTAGAGTTTGCCCAACGTAAGTAGGTCTTCCCGCGCAATACTCTTAACCCTAGGTTTACCCTTGGCCTCACCCGCTGCGACTTCGGCTGCGTTAATCGCCTCCCAATTGCCCTGACTAACAATCGTCACTCCGCTGAGTAGGTCTGAGATATCGGACTGCGGTTTTGGCTCTTTCAAATCTTCAACTAATAATTTCATGACATCGGAAGAGTCTGATTTATTGGTACCAATTACTCCTGATGGCCCACGCTTTGCCCATCCGACAACATAGAGATTCTCTTCAACGCGCCCATCGGTATTAACGACTTTTCCATTCTTATAGGGGATTCCTGCGAGTGGAATTGCTTCATAGCCAATTGCTGTGATTACTAGGCCGCATTTAATTGAGAACTCCTCTTCGGTTCCAGTTTTTGTGAAGACAATTTCCTCAACTTTGCCAGTACCGCGAATCTCTTTTGGTGTGGCAAGGAATTGAAACTTCATTGTGCGTTCGTGACCGGCAGGCACTTGGTCTGCAATAAGTGCCATCGCCTCTAAATTATTCTTTACATCTTTTTCAATGTTTTCGCCCACGCGTGCAAGAGCTGCATCAATATCCTTCTTTTCAATAATCACATTTGTATGCTCAAGTTTTGGAAGCTCACGTAATTCAGGTGATGTGAAAGCGGCGTGCTCGGCACCACGGCGAGCGCTAATAATCACAGTACGTACCGCACTTGCCTTCAGCGCATCGATTGCGTGATCGGCTGTGTCGGTTGGGTCGAGTTCACTTGGTTCAAGTGCCAACATACGAGCCACATCCATCGCTACGTTTCCGGCACCAATAACTACAGCAGTTGATGTACTTAAATCGACGTTTTCATCTTTAAAATCAGGGTGGGCGTTATACCAAGGTACAAAATTCGCAGCCGACATAGAGCCCGGTAGATCTTCGCCCGGTATCCCAAGTGTTCGCCCCTGTGAAGTTCCGGTTGCGATTACTACCGCGTCATAACGAGCCTTAAGGTCCTCGATCGATAGGTCTTTTCCTAGTTCAACATTTGCAAATAGCCGCACATTGCCGGCAGTAGCTACCTTTTCAAAAACCTTCGCAACAGTTTTAATTTTTGGATGATCCGGGGCAACACCGCTTCGAACCAATCCCCACGGGGTAGGAAGACGCTCAATAATGTCTATCGAGAAGGAGAGGTCATCGCTCTGCAGATTCTGTAGCGCTTGGGCTGCAAAGTAGCCGGCAGGTCCAGCACCGATGATTGCTACTTTGTATTGCGCCATGAGGTGAGTCTATTGGATAGGCCGATATTCTTTGTCCTATGTCTGAGAACAAGGTAGTTCCTGCAAAGTTGCCATCCAATCAGTTTGATCACTTCTATCGTGGCGGTGATCGAATCGGCGCACTGCGTCATGGACCCGGTGGACCAATGCGTCCAGAGGAATGGATTGGTTCGATTACCACGCGTTTTGGCGAAGCAGAGCAGGGGTTATCAAAACTTCCAGATGGAACATTTCTTAAAGATGCAATTGCGGCAGATCCCGTCGGATGGTTAGGTGATGAGCATTTCTCTCACTTTGGTTTAAGTATCGAATTGCTTGTTAAGTTACTTGATCCAGATCAACGCCTACCTGTTCACTTTCATCCAAATAAGGCATTTGCTAAGCAACATTTAGGCCTTGACCATGGAAAGACAGAGGCATGGATTATTTTGGAGGCACCGGCAGGTGCTGGTGTTGGCCTTGGATTTAAAGAGAAGCAGAATAAAGAGGATCTTCTTAAGTTAGTGCGCGATCAAAATTCGCAAGCCTTATTGGCTTCACTTCGTCGCTCTGAGGTTGCAGTAGGGGATGCCATTCTTGTTCCTGCAGGAGTTGCGCATGCAATCGATTCGGGAATATTCGTTCTTGAATTGCAAGAACCTACCGATCTATCAGCGCTCCTCGAGTGGGATGGCTTTGCAGTAGATGGCACCAAAGATGGCCACTTAGGCCTTGGCTTTGAAACTGTGACAGATGCGCTGATGTTAGATCCGCTAAGCGATGCAGAATTTGATTCACTTGTCATGCGCAATATATTTTCGGGCGGTGTACTCCGTTCAGTATTACCAATCAAGTCAGATGGTTACTTCAGAGCTCACCTTGCTCCGCAATCTGGAGAATTTGATGCAGGCTTTGCCATCGCACTCGTACTTAACGGATCAGGTGCGATCACTTTTGCTAACGCTGAAGCCATGGAGATCACACAAGGTGATGCAATCGTGATTCCTCACGCTGCAGGTAAATACTCAATGAGCGGTGCAAATGTGATCGTCTGTCGCCCACCTCTTGGTGAATTGGCAAAGAGTGCTTCCTAAAGCGACCTATTATTTTTCACGTTTAAATAAATGTTTTGGTTCATATCCGTACACCGACATCCACTCAGAGCAATCAACAATTGAGTCATATCCGGAAATCGTCGCAGCAATCTTTGAAGTGGGATGAAACTCAGCCATTATTTCGCGGGTTGGCTTATGTGCGTAGGTGTCAGGGGCTGCAAAATTATATGTTTTTGAACCTTGTGCGCCTTTTTCGATAACGGCCAAAATTCCTTGTACCGCATCTCGCAAATCTAAGTAAGCCCAGAATATTTTGGCTCCTTGCTCAAGAATTTCCTCATCGCCCTCGCGCATTTTCTGAGCCATTTCAGCAAATACTGCTTCTGTATGCGTATGTGGGAAACGCAGACCAACAAATGCAGTTTCGCTTCGGTTTGCCCACATATCGGCAGAACGTTCATTTACTTCCTTTGAGAGCGCATAACTTTCAAAGTGGCGCAGCGGATGCTTCTCATCTACCGGCACATAGTCTGGCGATGTCCCAGTTGACCAAGCTATTCCGTAAATTGAAAGACTTGATGCATAAATGACAAGCGGCACTTTCTTTTCAACCGCAGAAGCAAAGACGTGATAGGTACCAATCACATTGTTATGTAAGACTGTTTCATCAGAGGCGATACCAGGTCTTGGAATCGAACCCAGATGCACTATGGCATCACAGGAAAAATCTAACTGCGAAATAAAGTCACTCGAGACAAGATCGCCAACTACAAAGCTCTGGGCGGGCGAGAGATCATCCTTGACTAGATCCGTCGCAAGGACCTCAAAGCCAGCCAATACCAGGCCTTTTGCGACCTCTTTTCCGATGAGACCAGAGGCACCGGTAAGTAGAATTTTCATGAGCTAGTAATCCTCACTTTTTGTTTGAGTGTTGTGGCTTGGTTTCCGCGAAGTTGCAAGATGCTCTTACGATTCTTACCGCTGGTCTGAGTACTTGAAGGTTCGATCGCAAAGGTACGAACGTTGCCGAACCATGGAGACCCTTGATTGTCATTAAACTCGAGCCAGAACCAGGCGAAATCTAAGAACTCTGACTCCCACTCCATCTCAAAGGCAATATTGGTATCGATATTCTTCACCCGATACCACTTCTTATCACCGAAATTAGAGAGCCAACCAAAAACCCCGAGCTTTGTTTGAGGCGATGGTAATAGACTCAAATCCAAGAAGCTTCCGTTCTGACCCTTAATCAACGGCCAAGCATGTGTGGACCCAGGGCTACCGTGCGGGCTCGCGAGCTCCTCATCTAAATGAAATTTCTGAGCACTTGTCTCGATCGTTACTTCTCCATCAAGAAGCGCTCCACCAAATGCTGGATGGCTTGAGTAGTCGAACTCCAACTCAACGTGACTGAGATTTGTGATGACATCCGTTATCTCAATTACATTTCCGTCGACAGAAATTTCTCGCTCAATGCGGATTGGAAGTGAAAAGAGATCTAGCTGCATCCGAACGCTGCTGGCTTCAAGATTATTTACTTGCCATGTAGATATAGCAGCTTCTCCGTGAAAACCAACTGGTGCACCATGAATGACTCTTGCAGGTCCGGCAACTGGGCAGATCATCTGCCATCCGCCGCGATAGCGCTCCATCCAATGCGCCTGTGGCTCGAGGTAAATACTTCTCTGCTCGCCCTTGATCACTGCCTCTGCGCGGTCTACCCAAGGAGTTTGCAGAAGTACCTCTTGGTCTTTGTCGGTGGTCTTTATCGAAAGAATATCTGCGCCGTATGTGGCATCAATGACGAGCTCTAACTCTGAACTCTTTAGCCGAAGATGGCTCATCGTGTCTCCTTAAATCCTGCAACAGGCACACCAGTAGTTGAAGTAGAGAGCGTGAAGAGTGATCCTGCAAGAGGCTGATTCAATAATTCAGCTTCTGAAATTCCGGCTCTAGCTGAAGTCACGTACAAAGTTCGATCAGAGCCAAACGCGCAACTAGATGGTTGGGTGACAGGGAAATAGTGTTCTTCAAGAATTGTGCCCTGCGGTGAGATTCTCAAAACTTCGCTGCCTCCCCACACCGCCAGCCAGATGCAACCATCCATATCTACGGCTAGTCCATCTGGCACACCTGAATCGATAGAGATCAATTCGCGGAAATTCGGAACAAAATCATCTGTTAAATCAAAATCACTCACATAGACTTTTTTTGCCATGCTATCTGCTAAATACATCAGAGTGTTTTCGTAATTCCAACCAATGCCATTAGGTAGGGCCAGACCTTCCACCATGACCTTGTTCTGCTTTCCGCCATCCCATCGGTGTAACTTGCCTTTGCCAGCCTCAAATTGCATCTGACAACTTCCGCCCCAGAATCTTCCGCGAACATCGCACTTGGCATCATTCATTCTGAAATCAGGATCTGCAAGAAACGGATCACGTATATCTAATTTCCCATCGGCAAAAATTGCAAAGCCTTGTTGACAAGCTATTGCGAGATTTTCACCCGCTTCAAAAGGTGCAACAGCACCGACACGAGTATCTAACGTTGTGGTTTCTGTCTGAAGAGTTTCCAAATTAGTTTCATGAATCTTTCCAACCGGGATATCAACCCAGAGGAGTGAATCTCCAAGGAAAATTGGTCCTTCGCCGACTTCGGCCTCAGATTGAAGAAGCAACTCAGGCTTGATTCCCATGATTAACCCCGTACTTCTCTCAGATACTAATTACCTCGCCCGTGATATTACCTGACTCAGGGGATGAAAAGAATAGGACGGCGCGTGCTACTTCTTCCGCACTAATTAAACCTTTTGGGGTTGAGGTTTTTCTTTGTGCTAATTCGTCGGCTGCTGAATGTCCCAAGTACTTTCTATAATTTACGTCGTTGGAATGGAAGACTTCCGTATCAATTGTCGTTGGGGATACTGAGTTTGCAGTTATTCCATCCTTACGAAAGGCAATCGCACAACTTTTGGTAAATGAGTGCTGTGCCGCTTTCGCTAATTGATAGTGCGAAGTAAACTCGCTGGCTCCTTGGCCCATAGCCGACACAATATTGATTATTCGACCGTATCGATTCTTTTGCATGAGTGGAACAGCTTTTTGTGTGCATAGCAATGTTGCCATTACATGCACGTCAAAGAGCGCCCGAACATCTGCCTTCGTTGTCTCCATAATGGGCTTAACCAATAAATGTCCTGCGTTATTGACCAATATTGCCACCTCACCAGTGAGTTTGGAGATTTCCTCGAAAATCTGGTTGACTTCATTTGATTGTGTCACATCCCCAACATGGATGCTGCCTGAGCCTTGATTTCTCTTAATGAGCTCTAAGGTTTCTTCAAGTCTCTCTCTATTTCGACCGATGAGCGCAACGTGATATCCCTCGATGGCTAATGAAGTTGCTATTGCACGCCCAATACCACTGCCCGCGCCTGTAACAATTGCGATCTGTTTTATCACGAGCGCTTCTCCAATCTGCTGCACATCTCTTCAAAGGAAATTGACTAAGAGGTAATATCTTTTCTTGCAAACTTATTTATTGCAAGAGCGTAGAAAAGAATCCCAGACATCGCACAATATGAAGCACCTCTTGCCATCTCCGACCAATCAATCGTGGTGGAAAGCGCATCGAGCCATGTATCTGTGTAATGAGCTGGCAACCATTCACGTATTGAACCGAGCGCGGAGATGGCATCCAAGATCGTCAGCAGGATTGTTATACCGACAGCGCCACCGACAGCTCCGAGTGGGGCATCTGTACGCACACTTAAGTAAAAGGCTAACCCGGCCACAAAGAGAAGTGAGATTGCGAGATAACCCGTCATGATGGCAAGACGTGTAAATGTGAGTGACTGATCGAAGGTAACACCCAGTGGTGTTTGTAAAGGCGCTGTCCCAAAAGATATCGCCCCGACTATCCATGAAGAGATCGGCACTAAGAGAACCGCAATAAACGATAGCGTGAGGCTGACCTTCATCTTCTGTACCAGCAATCGCGTACGCGGTACTGGAGATGCGAGCAAATATCGCAAGGTAGACCATGACGCTTCACTTGCCACAGTGTCACCATTAAAGAGTGCAACAACCGTTACAAGTAGAAATGGTGTTGAAAAGAACAACATTGTTGTTGTGAAGTTTGCAGCGCCCAAGGTGGCTAAGCCGATGATATCTGTGGCACCTGAACCAAATTCAGAAGAATCTCCATCATCTCCTGAAGGTCCAAATTTCACTGCGAGTGAGACAAGTATTGGAAGAGAGAGAACAAAGCCATAGGCAAAGGCGGTGCGCTTTCGCTTTAATTGACGATATAGCTCAACACGGTATGGCAACGTATTTTTAGCTGAGTAACTCATGAGCTTGCCTTTCCGATCACTAAATCATCACCAATAAGTTCTAAGAAGATCTCTTCGAGAGAACGGGATTGGCGATTCTTCGTCAAAATCTTCTTCATTGGACCAAAGGCGATCAGGTGGCCACGATGCATGAGCACAACATGCGAACACGTTTGCTGAACTTCAGCCAATAAATGTGAAGAGACAATTACTGTGCGTCCAGTCTTGGCATATTCCTTGAGAACCACACGCATCTCTGCGATCTGTTGCGGATCAAGTCCATTTGTCGGTTCATCCAGGACTAGTAGATCAGGCATACCTAGCATCGCTTGCGCGATCGCAAGACGCTGTCTCATACCTTGGCTGTACGAACGCACCTTTTTATCAAGGGCTGTTCCCAACTTGGTAATTGTGAGAACTTCATCAAGATACTTCTCACCGGTACGACCAATCGATTTCCAGTAAAGATCTAAATTCTCTCGACCGGTAAGGTGCGGAAGGAAACCAGGACCTTCAACAAAGCTACCGAGGTTGGCTAGCGCTGGCGATCCGGGATAGACAGCCTTTCCATCCATATAAATTGCGCCCTCTGTTGGGAAAATCAACCCCATCATCATGCGCAGTGTTGTTGTTTTACCTGCTCCATTAGGGCCAAGTAAACCGACGACCTGTCCACGGCTAACAGTGAAAGATAAATTCTCTACAGCCTTGTAACCATCTTTATAAACCTTAGAAAGATTTTCAACCTGCACGAGGAAATCTTCTTCTCTCGTTGCATCTGATCGTTGTGGTCGGCGTAGATAAAGAACGCCGATCGCCAAAATAAGGGTGAGTAACGCTAGCGATGGCCAGAGCCAAATAGAGCCACCGGTAGCAAGAGGTTTAACTTGCAATACCGAATACTCAAGCGGTGATAGCGCTGTAATTGAATAAAGAGTTGGAGATTTAGGTAATTCATACCCTTGATCGGTTGTTGAGATTCCAATGGCAAGAGTGTCGCCGATGGCAGCATCGAGAACGACAGATGGCAACTCAACTGTGATCTCTCGTCCACTTGCAGGGATTTCTGAAATTTTTATTGGCGCTACAATTCCATTGGGTTGAGTTATCGCACCACTTGCTGATTTACTCACAAGTGAGAAGAAGAGAGTTGCGTCTCCAGTCGAGCTTGTAATCCGAACCTTGATCCGTGAAGGCCCAACAATTGAGATTGGTTTTTCTAACGTAGCACTCTCTAAAAATCCACTTTGGCTTGGCAGAAATGCTGGGCTAAACCCTGCAATTCCCGAGGCAACTGTCGCCGCCAAACTTCCCACTGAACCAATCCCAGGAAGGGTGGAGATTGCACTAGGTATTCCCCCAATCGGATGGGCCATTACCGCGGGCTTTGGTAGCAGATTAATTCTTTCAATTGTTGCCACATCTGGAGTCTTAGCCGAGGAGAAGTTCTTTGGGATCACTCGTGAATCTTGCAGCGAAATTGAACCGTTGGTCTTTGTGAATTGGAAGACAGGTATTGAAATATCTTTGCCATTCAAGTGTTTTTCAAACCAATTCAGATACTGGTTGCGTAAATACACATCTTCATTGATTTCTCCATCATGGCCGCCGCCGTGCCAGATCAGTGAGTGCGGTAGATCGTTATCGGCTTTGCCTAGCGCAGAGAATGTTTTTAGGCTTTCGCTAAGCGGAAAGAGTGAATCAGACTGTCCGTGGCTTATGAGCGTAGGGGATGAAATTTGTGAAAGTACCGAACTTGGTGAGACTGAATTAAGCAACGTAATTTCTTGGGTAGACGGCCTTCCATTAAAGACAGAATTCTTATACGCGCTACACCACTGCTCAACAAGAGTTCCGCACTCGCCCAGCGCTGGGTTCTGCAAGGTAGCTAATGAAAGGAAGGTTCCTGTCCACACTTTTTTAAATGGTCCTGGTTCGACAAGATCATTTGATGATTGTGGAAAGAGCGCTTGGTTGAGATTATTCCAAGTGATATCTGCAATCGCTGCATCCACTCTCTTATCTGCAGCGGCCGTTAAAAGTGCAGCAGCGCCACCATAAGAGGCACCGACAATTCCAACTACCGGATCGCTTCCGCTCTCCTTCTTCACTTCTTTACGAGTGGCAAGATATGAAATCAATTTTTGAATATCTGCTATTTCACCTTGTGCAGCATTCATCGAAATCTGACCAGTTGATTTTCCAAACCCACGTGCAGTCCATGTGAGAACTACAAAGCCATTGTCGCGGTAGTACTGAGCAGATTCTTTAACCGCACTCTTTGAACTACCAAAGCCGTGGGCGAGCAATATTGCTGGTGCAGGGGTTGTTTCTGGGAGAAAGAGTGATGAATCGATAAGAACACCTGGGGCGGTCTCAACCGATTTTTCGATAACTTCAGCAGCAGTGGCAGGGATTGGAATGAGCGCCAAGAGTGAGAAAGCAAGAATGGCGACCCGAAGTTTCATTGTGTAAGGATATTCGTTATTGCACTCAAAAGAATTTCAGATCTTTTGATTCTGCTCACAGTAGCGAAGAAATGAGAAGAAGGAGCGGAGACGAGGAGATTTGAACTCCTGAAGGGTTTAACCCCTTACCTCGTTAGCAGTGAGGACTGCAGGGTTGTCTTATCTCTCATCTACGCTTATTTAACCAGTTTACAGTGCATTTATATCGTTCAAATACCTGCAACTAAAGCTAATTCCTGGGCAAAACATGGGCAAAAGAAGAGTCGCCCTATAAGCCGGAGACGACGCTGTTTTGCGTGAGCTCACGCTCAAGAATATGAATTGCCCTCATAATTGTCCGAACAGATTTGTAAAGTTTTATAAATAATTACTAATCCCATTCACTCTTAAAAAGCAAAAATTAATAGATGAATGGGTAAATAGATGAAGGGCTAAAAAGCCCGGACTGGCCGAACGGATTTGGGGTTGACCTTATCGTAGACGCTGAACTGGCGGCCATCGGTGAAGAGCTGGCTCCAGGCGCTGCCCGCACTGGTCTCAGACGAGGACCAGTAGAAGCCCGCCACGAAGTCTCCAACAGTTGCTTTTTGTGAATAGAGCTGAGCGAGCTCATCCTTTGATGGCAGGAACCAATCATCATAAACAACACCTGAGACTGTGACGGTATGTAAATCTGCAAGGGCTGCAGCCGAGGTCGCGGTAACACTATTTCCTTGCAAGATAATGGCTCGAGTATTGCGATAGCCCCAGCCAATTGCAGTGGCCGTTGCAGTCTCTGGTGAGGTGGCGTTATTCACGTCTGTGTTTTGGAGGGTCGCTTTGGCCCAGGTTCGAGTTGGATCTGCCAATCCAGCAAACCAAAGAGCAGGTGCGGCCTCGAGGTAGGTACACGTCGCAGACCTGGTCGGACCACAAGCAAATGGGGTTGTTGCTTTATAAAAAATCTTTCCACCACCAGGGCCGGTATCTCCCACACTGCACGTTCCTCCGGTAGCGCAAGTTAAGGCAGCAAGAGTAACTGTCGCTGTTGCCACAGTCAGACCACTTACTGTGTAAGTAATCGTATAAGCCGTTCCAGGCGTTCCATCAATTCCAAGACCCGTAAAAGTTGCAACTCCAGATGAAGCGGTAGCAGTATCAGTTCCAATAAGTGAATCTGCGCTTATCGTCGCAGTCACAACGGCGCTAGATAAAACAGTATTACCACTTGCATCTTGAATTGTGATCTGTGGCTGCGTAGTGAATGCAACATTGTCTGTCGTTCCCACCGATGCACGAGTGATAGCGACCTTAGTTGCAGCACCTGCTGCAAGTGCAAAGCTACTTGAGGTAACAGCGGTAAGAGATGCTGGAGTAAAGGTCAGGGTGAAGTTTCCTGCAGTACCGGTGATAACAAGGTTAGTAAATGTTGCAACACCTGCAACTGCTGTGGCAGTAGTGGTGCCAGAGAGTGTGCCAGTGCCAGAGGCGATCGATGCCACCACATTGCCAGTAAATGATGTGACGGTGTTATCGCCAGAATCTGTCACCCTGACTACTGGTTGGGTTGTAAAGGCAACTCCATTAACCGCCCCTGCCGGCTGGGTTGTCATCATCGCCTTGGTTGCAGCCCCTGGGCTGACCGTTAAGGTAAATATCTGTGTCGCACTTCCTGATGCATTTGTTCCAGTAATTGTGTAGGCGGTTGCACTAGCAACTGTTGTTGGAGTTCCAGTAAGTGCACCTGTTGTTGCATTAAAGCTCATCCCTGCCGGAGTTGCGCTGATGGCAAAGCTTGCAATGGCACCTCCTGTGGAGGTCGCAATCGTAAATCCAGTAGCAGCAGTGTTAACGGTGCGAGTTTCAGATGATGATGAAAGCGTAAAGGCAGGGGCGGCAAGCGGTGCTGAAGTTGCTGCTGCAACAGGTGCAAGATAGGTCTGAGTTGTCACTGGTAGCGATGGAGCAGATACAAGTGATGTTCCATCAACGCTGGTGGCTGTGATGGTGAAGGTGTATGAAGTAGCCGAGCGCAGTCCACTCATTGTTACGCTCAAACCTTGCCAAGAGTTGACTTTCTTGACATCGCCCTTGCTTGAGATAATCGTGTAATAGGCAATCGGTGCGCTGGTATTTGTTGCAGACTCTGATGCCAGTTTTAGAAAGACGTCCTCATGACTATAAGAAGATGCTTGGGTGATCACTGGTTTTGTCGGAAGGGCAGCAGATCGCCAATAGTTATTGGTCACTTGATATTTTGCACACTTACTTTTTATCAGTTGATAACTTAACTCTGCCCGTTTAGAGGAACATGTGCGCAAACTTGCATAGTCAGCACCTGTATAAGTCGAGCTATCAGATTGCTCCATGTGCCAGATTGCAGTGGCAAGTAAAGGTCTGCAGCTCTTTTGTGATTTTTTGAGTACAACCGTCTTTTGAGTAGTCAGATCGGTGCAGGTGATTAAAGTGGCCGCAGCAGATGCAGTTGCTGCTGAAAGAGTTGTATCAGAGGCTGCATTGCTCACAGGTGCAATAAAAATGGAGGAGAAAAGGGCGCACAAAAGAATGCGCACAACTATCTTCATCGGGTCTCTCCACAAAAATAAAGCTCCTGCGAAGATCGCATGAGTGATGAGTCGCTAGAAATATGCTCACACTCTGCGAAGTGAGAACGGTCAAACCGTGATGGATTACTTGGAGATAAGTCTAGGGCATCCCCCCCCCGAAATAAATCTGTTGGAGCGATGGTTCATATAATTCTTAACAACAATTGAGCATAAAGGAGGTGATGGTGCCCATAGAACTGCCCATGTCTCATATTAGAGCGCTTCACTTAAGCAACATTGATAGAAGGTGGGCAAAAGGTGGGCAAAAAATTACTCTTGATGAATTAAGGTGAATAAGAACAATAAAAAGGTAGGCGAATCACGCTCTGTTTTGCGGAGACGAGGAGATTTGAACTCCTGAAGGGTTTAACCCCTTACCTCGTTAGCAGTGAGGCGCACTCGACCGGGCTATGCGACGTCTCCAAGTGTGAGTCAAGTCTACCGCCTATTCCTAGCCTTGTTAATCAGGAGAATTTTGGCTCTCGTGCTTACTTAATGTGATTCGCGCGGAGTCGCTGAACCGCTAGCGCCCCGCAAGAAATCAAGATCTGCACCTAAGTGTGCTTGTTGTACATGATCTATATACATACGCTCCCAGCCACGAGATGGATTAGCCAAACTCTCCATCGTGGCAGCTGATGGGGTGCGCGCTGCTAATTCAGCATCGCTAATTTTTACATTAATTGTTCGCGCCGGAACATTGAGTTCGATTAAGTCACCACTACGAATAAGAGCAAGTGGACCACCTGCTGCAGCTTCTGGCGAGACGTGTAAGACAACTGTTCCGAATGCTGTACCACTCATACGTCCATCACAGATACGCACAAGATCTTCTATGCCACGTTCGAGTAACTTCTTTGGGATTGCCATATTTGAAACTTCAGGCATTCCCGGATATCCCTTAGGGCCACATCCACGCAGAATTAGAACGCTATTTTCATCAACGTCGAGATCTGGATCATCAATGCGATCGTGAAAATCTTCAATACTTTCAAAGACAACTGCCTTACCTGTGTGTACAAGTAGATGTGCACTTGCAGCAGCTGGTTTTATGACTGCTCCATCCGGTGCAATATTTCCGCGCAAGACTGCGATCCCTGCTTCAAGCTGCAGTGGCTTGTCATATGTTGCAATAACTGTTGCATCAAAAATTTCAGCGCCTTTGAGGCTATCAACTAAAGGCTTACCTGTAACGTTAATCGCGCTGCGATCAAGATGCTTCTCCACCTGTGCCAGTACTGCACGCAATCCACCCGCGCGGAACATATCCTCCATGAGGTGCTCGCCAGCAGGTAGAAGATTTACAAGTAATGGTATTCGTGAACCGATTCGGTCGAAATCATCGAGTGTGAGTTCAACACCAGCGCGACCTGCGATGGCAAGAAGGTGTACAACAGCATTTGTTGAACCACCGATTGCACCGAGAGCCACAATCGCATTACTAAAGGCTGCAAAAGTGAGGATGTCTTGCGGTTTCAAATCTTCTTTCACCATCTCAACGATGCGACGGCCTGAATCATGGCTTGCTTGAAGTAAGCGACTATCGGCCGCTGGTGTTCCGGCTAATCCAGGGAGCGTCATTCCGAGCGCTTCTGCAATACATCCCATCGTTGATGCTGTTCCCATTGTGTTGCAATGGCCTTTGCTGCGAATCATGGAGCGCTCTGATGCGTTGAAATCTTCTTCACTCATCTTTCCAGAACGCACATCTGCGCTAAAGCGCCATACATCTGTGCCGCAACCGAGCATCTTTCCTTTGAAGGTACCGTTTAACATCGGCCCACCCGGAACAATAATTGCTGGGAGATTTACCGATGTTGCTCCCATAAGTAGCGATGGAATTGTTTTATCGCAACCACCAAGGAGAACAACGCCATCAATTGGATTGCCACGGATCATCTCTTCGGTCGCCATCGCAGCTAAGTTGCGCCACAGCATTGCAGTCGGCCGAAGGTTAGTTTCACCGAGTGAGAGCATCGGTAAATTGTGAGGAACTCCCCCGGCTTCCCAAATTCCATTTTTTACACTCTGGGCAACTTCATCAAGGTGCATGTTGCAGGGGGTGAGATCGGATGCGGTATTAAGAATTGCTATCTGAGGGCGCGTACCGGTGAAGGCTGAATCAGGATTTCCGCGGCGCATCCATGCGCGATGAATATATGAATCCTTTGTATTTCCTGAAAACCAATCAGCGCTGCGCATTCGGTAAGTATACGAGAGCAAAGTGGCTTCGTGAAGGGACTTTAATTTTAGATTGATCTCGGTAGACTAAAGATATGAATAACGAGAACGTTGAGGCCACCACAACTAAGCGAGTGCACGATCAAGCTCCTTCAGAAGCATATGCAGAGTTTATGAAGACTGGTTGGATCCCTTCTGATCTCCCAGAGTTGCAGCCGCTTGAAGTTGTGACCTATGCATATATGCGCAGACAAGTTCTCTCTGCAGCATTTGCCGGTATCCGTCTCGTTCTTCCTTCAGGAAATGCCAAAGTGCGCGCGAACGATACTGACTATGTTTACCGCCCAGATTCAGCCTTTGCTTACTACAGCGGCGTACAAGGCAGCGATGCTACAGAAGATGCTGTCTTGGTGATGGAGCCAAAAGTAGAAGGCGGCCACGATACATATCTATATATACATCCGCGCTCAACGCGTGATACCGATGCTTTTTACCGCGATACCCATTACGGCGAGCTCTGGGTCGGACGTCGCTACACGCTCAGTGAAGCTCAGGCGCGCTACCAAATTGAGACTCGCAAAGTTACAGATCTAAAAGATTTCTTGAGTGGCACACCCGCACTCGTTCTACGCGGTAGTGATCAAATGGTTGATGCAGCTGTTGCTGCGCATCCGCGCGAAGAAGAGTTTGTCATCTTTATTTCAGAGCAGCGACTAACGAAAGATGAGTATGAAGTTCGCGAGATGCAGCGTGCGGTAGATGCAACAGGATTTGGATTTAATGATGTGATCTTGACTCTACCTGCGGCAGCTGAGCATCCACGTGGTGAGCGAATTGTGGAAGGTGCTTTCTATGGCCGTGCGCGACTTGAGGGTCACGGGGTTGGTTACAACACAATTGCAGCATCTGGTTCTCACGCTTGCGTTTTGCATTGGACTCGCAATGATGGTCCAGTTCAACATGGTGATTTGATTTTGCTTGATGCCGGTATCGAAGTTGATTCTTTCTATACGGCGGATATCACTCGCACGCTACCCGTCTCTGGAAAATTCTCTCCAGCACAACGTGCGCTCTATATGTTGGTCTATGAAGCACAGCTCGCAGGCTTTGCAGCCGTTAAGCCAGGTGCGATCTTCTCTGATGTGAATAAGGCGTGCCAAGAGGTGTTGGCAAAAGGGCTAGCCGACATGGGAGTTCTTACTGTCACTGCAGAAGAATCCATGCGCCCTGAAGTTAGCTTGCATCGCCGATGGACTTTGCATGGGGTGAGCCATCACTTAGGTCTTGATGTCCATGATTGCGCAAAGGCGCGTAAAGAAAATTACACAGATGCGCCTCTTCGTGAGGGGATGATTATCACGGTAGAGCCGGGACTTTATATTCAACCCGATGATGAACTCTTCACCCCCGACTACCGCGGTATCGGAATTCGCATTGAAGACGATGTGGTTGTTACGGCAAATGGATGTCTCAATCTTTCAGAACGCATCCCGCGCCACCCTGATGCGATCGAGGAGTGGATCAGAACACTTCAGCAAGCGCGATAAGATTAGATAATGAGCGAATCATTAATCCGCGCGCGTGGACTGACCAAAAAGTTCGATGATTTCACCGCTGTTAACGGCATCGATTTTGATGTTCTCAAGGGCGAATCCTTCGGACTTTTAGGGCCAAACGGTGCGGGCAAATCAACTGCGATGCGCATGATTGGTGCAACATCTCAACGCACTTCAGGTGAGCTTACGATTTTAGGAAAAGACCCTGAACAATTTGGCCCGCAGATTCGCGCTCACCTTGGCGTTGTGCCGCAACAAGATAATTTAGATACTCAATTAAGCGTTACTGAAAATCTTTATATTTACGGACGTTACTTTGGTCTGAGTCGCAAATTTCTCAAAGGAAAGATCGAAGAACTTTTGGCATTTGCCCAACTTGAAGAGAAGCGAAGTGCAAAGGTTGAATCCTTAAGCGGTGGAATGAAGCGCCGCCTCACAATTGCGCGCGCGCTCGTGAGCGAACCTGAAATTCTTATGCTCGATGAGCCAACAACTGGTCTTGATCCTCAGGCACGTCATATCTTGTGGGATCGCCTCTTTAGATTAAAAGAAGATGGTGTGACGCTCCTAATTACTACTCACTTTATGGATGAGGCTGAACAACTCTGCGATCGCCTTGTTGTAATGGATAAGGGTTCGATTATGGCTGAGGGTAGTCCTGCTCAGTTGATTAAAGATTATTCAACGAAGGAAGTTCTAGAAGTTCGCTTTGGTTCAGAGCGCAATGCAGGGATGGCTAATGATTTAGGGCAGCTATGTGATCGCATTGAAGAGTTGCCAGATCGCATCTTGATGTACACAGAAGATGGTGAAGAGCTTCTCGAACGAGTGTATAAGAAGGGTTTCCACCCAAAGACATCGCTTGTGCGCCGTAGTTCACTAGAAGATGTTTTCTTGCGCCTTACCGGAAGAACTTTGGTCGATTAATGAGTTCTTTCCAAGCGCGACAAGGCTCACTTAAGGTTGTTGATGCTGCCAAGGTTGCAGCGCGAGGTGCACTCTTTGTTACCGAGGCACGCCTGCGCTCAATGTTGAAATGGGTCTGGTTGATCATCTCCATTGCGATCGCTAACCCGGTTCTCTATCTCATTTCGATTGGCTTAGGTCTTGGCACATACATTGATCAAAATGCAGGTAGCGCAGGTATCGATGGGGTTTCATATTTAACATTCCTAGCGCCGGCGCTACTTGCAACTGCTGCGATTCAAGGGGCTATGGATGAGAGCGTATACCCCACTCTTGAGGGCTTTAAATGGAATAAAACATTCTTCTCGATGAATGCAACACCGCTGAGCGGAAATCACATTGCAATGGGTGTTTTCTTCAATAGTTTGATCCGCACAGTATTTACTGCAGTTCTCTATTGGCTTGTCATGCTGGCATTCGGAGTTCTTGAATCGCCACGCGCCTACCTTGCAATCTTTACCGCCGTTATGGCTGGTGCTGCCTTTGGTGCACTGATGCAGGCCCTGGCGGGGCTACTCGAAAATGAGAATATGTTCTTTACTATTGTTGAGCGATTTATCATTATGCCGCTCTTCTTATTCTCAGGAACGTTCTATCCACTTTCAAGTATGCCGATATTTCTACAGTGGATTGGTTGGATTTCACCTTTGTGGCACGCTACTGAATTAGGACGTTGGCTAACGTACGGCTCTGAAATCTCGACTTCGATGTTATTTGTTCACTTTATTTTCTTAAATTCAATTCTTGCAGTTGGATTATTTGCTTCACGCCGAATCTTCACGAGAAGGTTGGGTAAGTAATGATTCTTTCAACTGCCGTAGCAATCGCCGAAGCCCGCATGGGTAAGCCTGGAGAAAAATACTATTCAGGTCGCTCACACGCGATTATGGAACGAGCCTATATCGCCTTTAAATCATCGACGTGGATGATTGTTATTTCAGGTTTTGTTGAACCTGTTCTCTTCTTGCTCTCATTTGGTTACGGACTCAAAGATCTCGTCGGAGACATCACCGTTGCCGGACAACCTGTTGGTTATGTCGCCTTTATCGCACCCGCACTTCTTGCGACAAGTGCGATGAATGGCGCGATCTATGACTCAACTATGAATGTTTATTTCAAACTTAAACACGATCGCCTCTACCACGGCATGCTTGCAACATCACTTGGACCGATGGATGTAGCGCTCGGTGAAATCAGCTGGGCACTTCTACGTGGCCTCTCATACTCGATTGGTTTCATGGCAATTGTTGCTCCCCTTGGGCTCATCCCAAGTATGTGGGGCATCTTGGCTATCCCTGCAGCGGTTCTGATCGCTTTTGGTTTCGCTTCCTTTGGTATGGCCGTTACTTCATATATGAAGTCATACCAGCAACTTGAAGTAGTCAATGTTGTCTTATTACCGATGTTCTTATTCTCTGGCTCTTTCTATCCTCTAGATGTGTTCCCAGAGTGGCTTCAGACCATCATTAGATTATTCCCACTCGCACATGCCATTGATCTTGTTCGTGGTTTGACCTTAGGAAATATCTCATGGGCTTTGGCCGGACATGCGATGTACTTTGTAGTGATGATTGTTATTGGGCTCTTCTTTACGACAAGGCGACTTAACGCTCTCTTTATGCGCTAAGAAACTAGTTGTAGCCCAAGCCAAGCGGCAGCGAGTCCAAAAACTAGCGATGCTGTTAGGTTGATAGCGACCTCTTTATACTTCTTGAGCTCATAACCTAGGTAAAGATCGAGAATAAATGTTGACCAGGTTGTAAAAGCTCCGGCAAAACCGAGAGCAAGAAAATCGTGCCAGTGGGTTTTGTTTGCAAAGGTGAGGCCAACGAGAAAAGATCCAAGTACATTTACAAGAAATGTTCCTATGGGCTTGCTGGTAAACCTGCGACAGTATTGATCGAATAAAAAGCGCGCCGGAGCTCCGAGGCTAGCGCCGAGCACGACATATAGCGCGGTCATGGCTTTACCTTTATTGTTGCTCGACCGTAAGCAATTGCAATAACAATCGTAATCAGCGATGCAACGGCGGTCAGTACGAGATATCCAAAGCCTTTTGCATTCTCACCGACTACTTCGATTGTGATTGCAGAAAATGTCGTCATGCCTCCGCAGAATCCAGGGAGCAGAAACCACCGTACATTCTGCGTCCCGCGTCGCTCCATCAAAACCAGAAGGTAACCAGCAAGTGCGACCCCGATGAGGTTGGCATTTAAAGTCGCCGCTGCGGAATCTGATGTGACAAAAGTGAGCGCGTATCGAGTAAGCGAACCAAGCGCGCCGCCTAAAGCGACGAGAAGAACCGCTTTCAGCGTCTACTCTTTTTAACGAGAGTGTTGACGATTGTCATGATTGCGCTGATGATTATGACGGCGAAGAGTGCGCTCCAAAAATCGCGAACATCGAGGGCATCACTCCAACGAGCAGTGAGTGAGAACATCGCAGCATTAACTACAAAGATAAAGAGCCCGAGCGTTAAAAAAGTCAGCGGGAAGGTGAGAATCTTTACGATTCCTCCGATAACGGCGTTGATTACACCAAAGAGAAGAGCAACCCAAAGAAAGGTGAGCGCTCCACCGTTAATGCTGATTCCGGGTACTAAAAGAGTTGCACACCAAAGTGCAGCTGCAAGTCCAAACCAACGAAGGATCTGTATTCCCATAGGAAGAGTATTACCCTTCGCGACGACGAATCTTGGATCCTAACCAGCGCGCTGGATCATATTTCACATCCACGACGCGTTCTTTCATCGGAATGATCGCGTTATCGGTAATGCGAATGTGCTCTGGGCAGACTTCGGTACAGCACTTTGTGATGTTACACATTCCAAGGCCATGCTCTTCTTGAGCAGTGCGCTTACGGTTTTTCAAGATATCTAGCGGATGCATATCGAGTTCTGCGATACGGATAAAGAATCGTGGACCAGCAAATGATTTCTTATTCTCTTCGTGATCACGAATAACGTGACATGTATCTTGGCAGAGGAAACATTCAATACATTTGCGGAACTCTTGGCTGCGCTCAACATCGATCTGCTCCATGCGAGCCTCTCCTGGACCAAGATCTGCAGGGTGTTCATATGCCGGGATCTCCATCGCTTTCTTGTAGTTGAAGGAGACATCTGCAACAAGATCTTTAATAACAGGGAATGCGCGAAGTGGTGTCACTGTGATCTCTTCGCCTTCTTCAAATGAACTCATGCGAGTCATGCAAGCAAGGCGTGGCTTTCCATTGATCTCCATAGAACAAGATCCACATTTACCAGCCTTGCAATTCCAACGAACAGCCAAGTCACCCATCTGGGTTGCTTGCACACGGTGAATCACATCAAGGACTACTTCGCCCTCGTTAGCTTCTACCTCAACGTTTTGAAGTGAGCCACTATTTGAGTCACCACGCCAGATCCGAAGATTTACTTTGCGCGCCATTAGTTGGAACCGCCTTTCGCAATTTCATCTGGTGTCATGTATTTCTCCAACTCATGGACGTCGAAGAGGTCAAAGAGTTCTTTAGGTAGTGCGGGCAGTTTCTGCTCACGTACAACAACTTCGCTACCGTTGTATGAAGAGATGTGGTTTACCTGACGCCACTTGTCATTCATGCCCGGGAAATCATCGCGGGTGTGTCCGCCACGAGATTCTTCACGAGCAATCGCTGACTTGGCAGTGCTCTCGGCAACTAACAACATATTGTCGAGGTCGAATGCTAAGTGGAAGCCTGGGTTGAATTTACGATCTCCAGCAACACTTACATTCTGACTACGCTTTCGAATCTCTGCGATTTTCTCAATCGCATCCTTAAGTTCTGATCCGGTGCGAATAATTCCCACAAGATTATGTGTTACCTCTTGCAACTCTTGGTGCAATGAGTACGCATTCTCGCCACCTGCACGAGTAAATGGTGCTTGGATTCGATCTGCTGCAGCCTTAACAGAAGCGTCACTGACTGCAACGGGTGTGAGACCCTTAACGTAAGCAGCAGCGCCCATTCCGGCGCGACGACCGAAGACGAGAAGATCTGAAAGTGAGTTTCCACCGAGACGGTTTGATCCGTGCATTCCGCCAGCGACTTCACCTGCGGCAAAGAGTCCTGGAACACCAACAGCGGCTGCGGTATCTGGCTCAACTTCAACGCCACCCATGACGTAGTGACATGTTGGGCCGACTTCCATCGCTTCTTTAGTGATATCAACGCCAGCAAGTTCGTAGAACTGGTGCCACATAGAAGGCAAGCGCTTTTTAATTACTTCAGCAGGAATTCGTTTTGAAACATCGAGGAATACACCGCCATGTTCTGTGCCACGGCCTGCTTTTACCTCTGTGTTAATTGCGCGTGCGACTTCATCGCGTGGAAGGAGCTCTGGTGGGCGTCGGTTATTGTCTTGATCGAGATACCAACGATCGGCTTCTTCTTCATTATCTGCGTACTTATCTTTAAAGACATCTGGGATGTACTTGAACATGAATCGTTCACCGAGTGTGTTGGTGAGAACTCCACCTTCACCACGAACAGATTCAGTAACAAGAATTCCGCGCACAGATGGTGGCCATACCATTCCTGTTGGATGGAATTGCAAGAATTCCATATCGACAAGATTAGCTCCGGCCTTAAGAGCTAGCGCGTGGCCATCTCCAGTGCCTTCCCAAGAGTTAGATGTAATTTTAAATGTCTTTCCAACGCCACCTGTTGCAATGATTACTGCTGGGGCTTCAAATAGAACTTCATTGCCACCTTCGCGCCAGTATCCATAGGCACCAGCGATAACGCCTTTTTCCTTAATGATCTCTGTAATTGTGAGTTCTGCGAAGACGCGAATGTTTGCTTCTGCATTTCCATATTCGCGCGCATCTTTTTGTTGTAGTTGAACAATCTTCTGCTGCATGGTGCGAATGAGTTCAAGACCTGTACGGTCACCTACGTGTGCCAGGCGCGGATATTCATGTCCGCCGAAGTTACGCTGACTGATCTTTCCTTCTTTGGTGCGATCAAAGAGCGCGCCCCACATCTCGAGTTCATAGATGCGATCTGGAGATTCTTTAGCGTGAAGTTCGGCCATTCTGTAATGGTTAAGGAATTTTCCTCCGCGCATTGTGTCGCGGAAGTGAACCTGCCAGTTATCGCCACCGTTGACGTTACCCATCGATGCAGCTGCGCCGCCCTCTGCCATAACAGTGTGTGCCTTGCCGAATAGTGATTTACAGATGATGGCAACGCGAAGGCCTGCTTCTCGAGCCTCTACGGCAGCGCGAAGACCAGCACCACCAGCACCGATAACAAGGACGTCGTATTTATAGCGTTCTAGTTCTGTCATTTGTATTGGCATCCTTTAGAAGAAGTAGAAGTTGGTCCATGCCTCTGAGGCGACTTGGCGGACATAGATATCGGCAAATGCAACTGCAAAGAGTGAGATCCACGCAAAGAGAGCATGTGAATGATTGAGGCGTGAAATTGTGGTCCATGCCTTATATCGAATGGGGTGTTTGGAAAAATGTTTCAACCGTCCGCCGATGGTGTGGCGACATGTGTGACATGAGAGTGAATACATCCAGAGCATCGCGGTGCTAAAGACTAAGACAAGTGAACCAACGCTCATATGTCCCCATTCACCCTCAGGGTTTTTGAAAGAGATGATTGCGTCGTAGGTAAGGATCACGTTGAAAACTAGACCTGCGTAGAAGAACCAACGGTGAGCATTCTGCAAAATAAGTGGCTGACGAGTTTCACCGGTGTACTTCTTATGTGGTTCAGCAACCGCACACGCTGGTGGTGACATCCAAAATGCACGGTAGTAAGCCTTGCGGTAGTAGTAACACGTCATGCGGAATCCGAGTGGGAAGATCAAAATAATGAGCGCTGGTGAAAGTGGAAGACTAAAAATTTGTGCGCTTACTGGGGCAAACCCACCAATCACCGCTTCGTCGACGCATGCTTTTGAAAGACATGGTGAATAGAAAGGTGAGATGAGGTGTTCTGCGTAGTAATAATCACGTTCGAAGGCGCGGAAGGTTGCATAGATAACAAAGCTAAAGAGAACTCCGAATGTTGCTAGTGGTTGCAACCACCACTTATCTGTGCGAAGCGTCCGCTCTTTAATCTGTGCACGCGATGGAGAGAAAACTCCTGACATTGCCTAGTACCCCTTTTGCCCGCTCTCGCCACAACTGGGTGGCTTTAATAAGGCAAGTGTGCGCCGATTAAGTCAAAGGCGCTAGGTGGTTGCCCGTCTAGAGGCTATGAAGTCAGCCACAAAAAAGGGAGATAAAAATAAAACTGGCGGAGGGCGTGGGATTTGAACCCACGAGGCTTTCACCTGCCGGTTTTCAAGACCGGTGCACTCGGCCGCTATGCGAGCCCTCCGTGGGAGAGGTTACATGAAGAAAGGCGTATCTAAAAAATCGAGAGTTTTTAGGCAGGAAGGTCGAGCAGTTTTTCGATGATCTTGGCAACGCCATCTTCTGTACATGGCTCTGCCACATCTTTTGCAAAAGTCTGCGCATCAGGGTGCCCATCACTCATTGCAAATGAGCGACCACACCACTCGAGCATGGAAAAGTCATTGGGGTTATCACCAAATGAAACACATTCATCGGCTGAAATTCCAAGCCGTCCTGCCATTAATGCCAGCGTCTCTCCTTTTGAAATACCTTTCGCTGAAATTTCTAGAAGTGACGCGGTTGGGCTTGAGTGTGTAACGGTCACAAGATCACCGATCTCGCGAATAGCAATCTCTAACATCTCATCCGATGTGTATTCATGTCCTGAACACCTTACTAGCACTTTCAAAATTGGAAGTGTGAGAACTTCTTCAATCTGATTACAACCATCGTGATCAATGCCAGCATCCCAGATTGCGACATATGATTTTTCGCGCTTGAAATAGTTGTGAGATTCAACGGCAAATGAAACTCCAGAAATGGCGTTACGTAAACGCTTGATAGTTTCATGCAATAAATCATCTGGGATAGCCCACTCTTCGATCACATTTCCTTTGAGCAAGTCATAATGCATTGCGCCGTTACAACAAATCGCGTTGCCATAACCAAATGCATCTTTTATTTCACCCATCCAGCGCGGTGGCCGTCCGGTGACAAACCAAATTTCAACGCCTAGTTCGCGTGCGCGCGAAAAGGCAGCAAGTGTGCGGGGTGTGATGGTTCCATCATGATGAACGATTGTTCCATCGAGATCAGTTGCGATTAACTTTGGGCGAGTTGTACCTAGATTCACACAAGCTCAAATCGCGTCATGCCAAGAAATGGTTGTAGCGCAGCAGGAACATTAACTGTTCCGTCTGCATTCTGATGGTTCTCTAGAATCGCAACAATCATGCGGGGAATCGCCACGAGTGTGCCATTAAGTGTGGCGATGGCTTTTGTTCCATCACTATCTTTATAGCGAATATTTAAGCGGCGACCCTGAAATTCGGTGCAGTTCGATGTACTTGTGACCTCGCGATAAGCGCCTTGTGTTGGTATCCACGCTTCAATATCGAATTTACGGTTAGCGCTAGAACCGAGATCACCTGATGCGACATCGATCACGCGATATGGAATCTCCATAGCGTTAAGGAAATCTTTCTCCCATTGCAATAGCCTCTTATGCTCTTCTTTAGCCTCTTCTGGCTTACAGAATGAGAACATTTCGACTTTATCAAATTGATGAACACGAATGATTCCGCGGGTATCTTTGCCGTAACTTCCTGCTTCACGACGGAAACATGATGAGTAGCCCGCATATCTCAATGGAAGTTTTGCTCCGTCAAGTACTTCGTCCATATGAAAGGCTGCCAGTGGAACTTCACTTGTTCCAACTAAGTAATAGTCATCTTTTTCAAGATGATAAACATTCTCGGCTGCTTGTCCTAGAAAGCCAGTGCCTTCCATCGCTGCAGGCTTTACCAAGACTGGAGGAATCACAGGAATAAACCCAGCCTTGGTCGCGGAAGAAATTGCATAGTTAACGAGTGCAAACTCAAGTAGCGCACCAACTCCAGTTAAATAATATGAACGTGAACCTGAAACTTTTGCTCCGCGCTCTGTATCGATAGCGCCGAGAATTTTGCCTAACTCAACATGATCTTTTGGCTCAAAACCAGCGGCTGAAAAATCACGTGGTGTTCCTACGTGTTCGATGATGACGAAGTCTTCTTCCCCACCGATTGGGGCATCGGGATCCAAAACATTTGAAATAACCATCGCAAGAGATTGAGCCGTAGCCTCAAGTTCTGCTCGCTTTGCATCAGCAGCCTTTACCTTTTCTGCGAGCTCTTTTGAGTTAGCCAATAGCGCTGCTTTTTCATCACCTTTAGCAGCGCCTACAGATTTAGATAAGACATTCTGTTGTGCCCGTAACTGTTCAAATTCAGTGATCGCAAGACGTTTTGCATCATCACTTGCAAGAACTTTATCTACAATCGCGACATCTTCGCCGCGACCTTTCTGGGATGCGCGTACAACATCGGGATTCTCGCGGAGGAATTTAATATCAATCATTTTCGCGCCTCTCGTGGATATGAACCCAAGAATCTAATCTCGTCACAAATTTCGCCCAATTCGGCGAGCGAACGTGCAACGGGTTCATCCTGACAATGTCCTTCAACATCAATAATGAAATGATAATGGCCAAGCTCGCGACCGGTGGGGCGACTCTGAATAAATGTCAGGTTTACATTGTGATCGGCGAAAACTGTGAGAATTTCCAGCAGCGCACCAGCGTGATCAATATCAATGAAGAGGGCGACAGAGGTTCGATCATCTCCCGTTGGCTCTGGAATATGACCAGGTTTTTGAACTAAGACAAATCGCGTAACAGCTCCATCGTTATCGCCAATGTTCTCTTCAATAATTGTGAGACCGAAGTGTTCAGCGGCTGCGCTAGATGCGATTGCTGCATCAAATTCACCGCGCGAAAGTGCTTGAGCTGCGGCGGCGGTAGATGATGTGGGAACTAATTCAGCATGCGGATAACGCTGAGCAATATATGTGCGGCATTGCGCTTCTGCATGTGGGTGTGTAGCAATCGTAGAAATAGTTGTGGTGGCCGATGTGGACATGAGAGCGAAGGTGACCGGCAATGTTACTTCGCCAGCAACCACAAGAGGGGTGCCTGTTGCTAATTCATCTAGCGTCCGAGCAACAACACCTTCTACCGAATTCTCAATCGGCACGAGTGCGTACTCGGCTTCACCTGAGCGAACCGCATCAAGGGTGGCGGTGACATTTGCATACGGAACGCGTGAATCCTGCGCGGTCGTTATCTTTTTGAGCGCGGCCTCAGTAAAGGTCCCCACTGGACCGAGATAGGCATATGTACTCACTGCCCAAGGATAGCCGAGCACCGTACTTCGATCTCACCTGGCATTAGGCTTAGCGATATGAATAGCCTCTACTTTGAAAGCGCGGCGCGCTCGGCTATTGGATTGATTCGTAATGGAAATGAAGATGGTGCACTGACCCACCCACGATTGCTTGCAGTCGCAGATGGAATGGGTGGGCATGCCGGAGGAGAAGTTGCCTCATCAATTGCACTCTTAGTTCTGGCTCGTCGTTCAACAATTTTCTTGGATCAAGAAATCGATCAAGATTCTGCTGATGATCTTTTTAATTCATCGATTGAAGATATTGATGAAGCGCTAAAAGAGGCGAGTGATGAGGATCCAGATTTAGCAGGACTAGGGACAACTCTTACATCGTTATTTTTACGGAACAATCAATTAGCTCTCTTGCATGTCGGTGACTCACGGCTCTATCGAATTCAAGGTACAAAGATTGAACAACTGAGTATTGATCACACCGTCATGCAGGAGTTGCTCACCGCAGGAACAATCACAGAAGAAGATATTGCTGAGCATCCTCAGAGATCCATGCTCACTCAAGCGCTCATGGGCGCTGGCTCACTCTCTATCGCACTCCACCTTTTCGATGTAAAGGAATCTGATCGATTTATTCTCTGCAGTGACGGGCTCTCAGGAGTTCTCGATGATCAAAAAATATTCTCTCTCGCTCAATCACTCTCACCTGAGGAAGCAGTGACAGCCCTTGTTGATGCTGCCTATGTACAAGGCGCACCAGATAATGTGACCGTAATTGTTGCCGATATTGCATCTGGGCAGCCTCATGATGAAGAGCTAGAATTCTTTGGAACGGCCACGACATGAACGCAAAACTTTTAGGTGATCGTTATCTTCTTGGTGAAATGATCGGTACTGGTGGTATGGCCGATGTCTATACCGCTCAAGATCAACGACTTTCGCGCGAAGTTGCAGTAAAAATCCTGCGCAGTGATTTAGCGAAAGATCAATCCTTTGTTGCCCGCTTTCGTAAAGAGGCAAAAGCGGCGGCGGGACTTAACCACCCAGGAATTGTTGCTGTCTATGACTCCGGTGAAGATCCAGCTCCATATATTGTGATGGAGCTTGTCACCGGACATACCTTGCGCGAACTTATTCATGCTGGCGAACGTATTGAATGTAATCGCGCACTTGAAATTGTTGTTGGGGTCTTGGAAGCACTGGATTACTCACATATGCGCGGAATTGTTCACCGCGATATCAAGCCGGCCAACATCATGATCACCAGTAATGGTGATGTGAAGGTGATGGATTTTGGAATCGCTCGCGCCATCGATGATCTTGGTGCAACTCTGACCAGTACATGGAATATTGTCGGTACCGCGCAATACCTTTCACCTGAACAAGCACAGGGTTCAATTGCAGATGCGCGAAGTGACCTCTACTCAACTGGATGTCTGCTCTATGAACTTCTCACGGGACGTCCACCATTTACTGGAGAGACGCCAGTCTCCATAGCGTTACAACACGTATCCGCTCAATTTTTACCGGCCCGTTCAATCCAGCCTGATCTTCCTGCAGATGTTGAAACAGTTCTTGCAGTTGCGCTCAGCAAAAGCCCTGATGCTCGTTATCAAGATGCGCTCTCGATGTTGGCAGATGTTAAGCGTTTAAAAAGTGGTGTCCAGGTCACGACAAAGATTGCTCGCGTACATCCATTTAAACGTCGTAGCTTTATCATCGCTGGCATCTCTGTCTTTATCGCAGCGACTCTTGCAATTGTTGGACTCTCACTCAATGGAGCTTCAGAGCCGAGCGTGGGTTATGAACTCCCTAATGTCATTGGTTTAACTGAAGATCAGGCGCGTGAAGCGCTCAGTGAATATCTTGTAACAGTCACGCGCGCCCACGATCCTCGAATTCCTGCGGGGCGAATTGCTAGCCAAATTCCCCTTGCATCAAGTGATGTGCCACCGGGTTCAGGTGTAGTTCTCACAATTTCTGATGGTCCAGGAGATGCGATAGTTCCAGATGGATTAATTGGACTTGATCTTATTGATGCTCGCGCAGCCCTCGCCGCTGTGGGCTTAGTGGTCTCGCAAACCATTGCGACATCATCTACTGAATTACAAGGAACCGTTCTTGAGGTCACACCCATTGCGGGCTCAACAATTACTGCCGGTTCGGGCGTTATTTTAACGATTGCAAACGGTGAGGTTGAAGTACCAAACCTTCTCGGCGTTGAAGCGATTCAAGCAAAAACACTTCTCTTTAACGCAGATTTCCTCATCAAGGAATTTTACGACTATGACCCAACACAACCGATTGGTGTTGTTATTCGTCAAGCACCTGATGCAGGGACTTCGCAGACGATTGGTAATTCAGTAACAATTACAATAAATCGCGCGCCTTAAACTTTTCCAAGAACCGGTGCGAGCCCGACTGATTGTGCGAGCGCATCTTTATCCCCGCACTCTGTCAGCCAGTTCGCCAACATAAGGTGGCCATGTTCTGTAAGAACTGACTCTGGGTGAAATTGCACACCTTCGATTGGCAGAGTTTTATGTCGCATCGACATCACAACTCCGGTGTCTGTCTTTCCGGTGACTTCTAACTCTTTACCAATAGTTCCAATTTCAACTGCTAGTGAGTGATAACGAGTAGCGGTAAATGGGGTGGGTACTTTTGTATAGACGCCCGTGCCATCGTGATGCACGAGAGAAGTTTTTCCGTGTAAGAGTTCGGGGGCTCGAGATACAGTTGCACCAAAGGCAACTCCAATTGCTTGGTGACCTAAACAGACACCAAAAAGTGGAATCGAGTTCTCGGCGCAATACTTGATCATCGCAACACTTACGCCAGCCTCTTCAGGTGTTCCTGGCCCGGGAGAGATAAGCACTCCGTCATATTTCTGCGCCTCTGACGCTTCGACTTCATCGTTGCGCACAACGGTGCACTGCGCCCCTAATTGCTGCAGGTATTGCACCAAATTAAAGACAAATGAGTCATAGTTATCGATGACAAGAATGCGGGTCATAGCGTCATTCTTACCTATTACCCCTAATCCTGTTACCCCTATTTCGGCGATGTGGCGCCATCACCCTCTCTCCGTGTAATCTGGGGCTATGCCTAAATCGAAATTGCGCAAAAAAGTCCAAGAGTCACACGCTCATGATGAGCAGATGCATATGGATGAACCACATGCTCCTCTTGAGAGCCCATCATGGCTAGCTCCTGTGATGGTCGCCAATTTCCTCATCGGCCTCTTCTGGATTGTGACCTTCTACGTCTCTGAAACTCGTTACCCAGTCCCAGGGATTGGCAACTGGAACATGATTGTTGGTTTCACCTTTATCGGTATTGGCTTCTCTCTAGCGACAAAGTGGCGCTAGCTCCACCCTATAACTCTTATCGCTTACTGTTGCGGTCCTAAAGATTCCATAGCGCGCAAGGTTTCAATGCGCTCTTCGATGGGTGGATGAGTAGAGAAAAGTTTTGATACCGCTTTGCTATCAAGAGGTGATTCAATCCAAATATGGGCAACCGCATTTGATCGCTGTTGCACAACAGTTGAATCGATAGCGAGGGTTTCAAGTGCACGTCGTAGCCCTGCAGGATTACGGGTAAATGAGACTGCGGTGGCATCTGCAAGAGATTCACGCTTGCGCGAAATAGCGCTACGTAAAAGCATCGCCGCTAATGGCGCCAAAATCATAATCGCAAGTGAGACGACGAGCAGGATTGGGTTTGAGTTACCGTCGCGTCGATCTCGTCCGCCTCCGAAAATCATCATGCGCGCCATAAAATCGCTAAGAATCGCGATTGCACCTGCAGTTGTTGCAGCAACGGCAGAAACCAAGGTATCGCGATTAGCAACGTGTGCCATCTCGTGTGCGATGACTCCTTGTAATTCGTCACGATCCATTACTTCAAGAGTGCGAGTAGTAAAAGCAATCAGTGCATGTTCTGGATCTCGACCAGTTGCAAAAGCATTAGGGGCGGTGTCCTGAACGATCGCAACTTGAGGCATTGGAAGGCCGCTTGCAATAACAACTTCTTCAATCAGGTTAAAGAGTTCGGGGTTATCTTCGCGAGAAATTAGTTGTGCGCCAGTCATCTTTAAAACTAATTTATCTGAGCCGTAGTAAGAGCCCCACACGCCAATGAGTGAGATACCTACAGCGATGGGAACGATAAATGATGTTGTACCAGCGCCAAAGTAGGTCAGGGCAGCGTAAGCAACTAACCAGGTTAATCCACCCATTGCAGCGAGGAGAAAATAAGTTTTACGCTTATTTGCTCCCTCTGCGTTGCGAAAATTTGATGACATAAATTTAGAAATCAACCTTTGGTACTTTACGTGCCTCTGGATCTTCCACTTCATAGAAGTCGCGAGCGCTCACCTTTGCAAATCCAGCGAAGAAGCTAGTTGGAATTGTTGCAACCGCTTCATTGAGAGCACGGACATTGTCGTTATAGAACTGGCGGGCAAATGCCACCTTATTCTCAGTTGTTGAAAGTTCTTCTTGAAGGGATAGGAAGTTTGCTGATGCTTTGAGATCTGGATATGCCTCTGCAACTGCAAGAAGTCCGCGCAGTGCTTGTGTGAGCATTCCATCTGCCGCTGCGACATCTGCAACTCCGGTTGCTGATGTTGCCTTTGCTCGCGCAGATACGACAGCATCAAATGTTGATTGTTCGTGCGCTGCATATCCCTTTACTGTTTCCACAAGATTTGGGATTAAATCTGAACGGCGCGTGAGTTGAACTTCGATCTGTGCAAATGCTTCATCGACGCTGATGTTTAGACGAATCAGTCGGTTGTATTGGGCAACAAAGAAGATTGCAAGAAGAGCGATGACACCGAAAATGATCAAGATTTCCATAATAGATTTAACCCCTTCACCGAAAGAGTTATTCCCAATCGGTTAGTCGATCTTACTCCGATGGAAGTTAAGGAAGGAGCGACTCGGAGTTGGGCCACGCTGACCCTGGTAGCGCGAACCATACTTCTCGCTTCCATATGGGTGCTCAGCAGGGGACGAAAGTTTGATCAGGCAGAGTTGGCCGATCTTCATTCCTGCAAATAACTTCACGGGAAGGTTTGCAACATTAGAAAGTTCTAGAGTGATATGGCCAGAAAAACCTGGATCGATAAATCCGGCGGTTGAGTGTGTGAGCAAGCCAAGGCGACCGAGGGATGACTTACCTTCCAGGCGCCCGGCGATGTCATCTGGCAAGGTGATCACTTCATAGGTGCTCGCTAAAACGAATTCACCTGGGTGCAAGATAAATGGCTCAGCGCCATCTGCGATCACTTCTCGGGTCAGCTCAGGCTGCTCGAGTGATGGGTCGATCACTGAGTACTTATGGTTCTCAAAGACTCGGAAGAACTTGTCGAGCCTGACATCAACTGAAGATGGCTGAATCATCGCCTCGTGGAAGGGTTCGACGCCGACGCGTCCTGCGGAAATTTCGCTTCGAATATCGCGATCACTAAGTAGCACGGCGTGAGCCTATCTCCCACGGCGCGAAAATCAATTGAAGCCACAACTTGCATAAGTTACTGGCGGGTAGCACCATATCGCCATGGGACATTACATATCTAACCTCCGCGACATTGAATTCTGCCTCTATGACCTCTTGGGTCGTGACAAGGTTCTTGGAACTTCTTTATATTCTGAAATAGACCGCGAAACAGCGTCTGGAATGCTCGAAGAAGTCAAGCGTATGTGCGAGAACGATCTCGCTGATTCCTTTGTTGAAGGCGATCGCATTGGAACAGATTTTAATAAAGCCACAGGTGATATCAAGCTCCCTGAAAGTTTTAAGAAGTCATACAGGGCATATATTGATGGTGAGTGGTGGCGCCTTGATGCGCCAACTGAACTTGGCGGAATGAAAGTTCCTCCATCACTTCGTTGGGCAATTGCTGAAATGGTTCTTGGTTCAAATCCTGCAATTCATATCTACGCATCTGGTTATGCATTTGCCCAAGTTGCCTACGTTCTTGGCACGGATGTTCAAAAGACAATGGCAAAACATATGGTTGATCGTCATTGGGGTGCAACGATGCAGTTAACTGAACCTGATGCAGGTTCAGATGTTGGCGCTGGTCGCACCAAAGCTGTGCAGCAACCAGATGGAACATGGCACATCACCGGAACAAAGCGCTACATCACTTCAGGTGATGCTGATCTTTATGAAAACATTATGCACTTCACACTCGCTCGTCGCGAAGGTGGCGGACCAGGTACAAAGGGTCTCTCGCTCTTTTTGATTCCAAAGTTTATGTTTGATCTTGAGACAGGTGAGCTTGGAAAGCGCAACGGGGTCTATGTCACAGGCGTTGAACATAAGATGGGTCTTAATGTTTCAGCAACGTGTGAAGTAAACCTTGGTGAACACGAGCCTGCAGTGGGATATCTACTCGGTGAAGTTCATGAAGGTATTGCACAGATGTTTAAGGTGATTGAATTTGCTCGCATGATGGTGGGCACAAAGGCGATTGCAACACTCTCTACTGGATACCAGCAGGCGCTGGCATACTCCAAGACCCGTATTCAGGGTGGAGATATGAAGGTAATGAACGATAAGGCTTCACCTCGTGTCAGCATTATTCATCACCCAGATGTGCGTCGTTCTTTGATGGTGCAGAAGTCTTATTCAGAAGGCATGAGAGCCCTTGTTCTCTACACAGCAACAATTCAAGATGAGATTGAGCTTGCGCGCCAAGCTGGAGATGAAGATCTTCTAGCAAAGATGGAGGCGCTCAATGATCTCTTGCTCCCTGTTGTTAAGGGTTATGGATCAGAGAAATCGTGGACACTGCTTGGAACTGAATCGCTACAAACATTTGGTGGCGCCGGCTTCACAAAAGATTGGCCGCTAGAGCAATATGTACGTGATGCAAAAATTGATACCTTGTATGAAGGTACAACTGCAATTCAAGGTCTTGATTTCTTCTTCCGCAAAGTTGTTAAAGATGGCGGAAAAGCACTTGGTCTTCTCGGAAAAGAGATTTCAAAGTTTGCTGAAACTGGTGGAGTTCATGAAGTGCAGAAGCAAGCGCTTCTCAAGGCACTTGGTGATCTACAAGGCATGGTTGGAGTTCTTGTTGGCCACGCAATGGCATCTCAGGAAAAAGCTGACGAGATTTACAAGGTGGGCCTAAATACTTCTCGCGTACTGATGGCAGTCGGTGACATCATCACCGCATGGCTCTTGCTACGCCAGGCAGATATCGCATCTGCAAAGATCGCAGAGGGTGCAGGAAAAGATGCTGCTTTCTATGAAGGAAAGATTGCATCGGCTCACTTCTTTGTCGCCAACTACCTTCCACACATCACAGCAGATCGTAAGATCGTTGAAGCCACAGATAGCGCAATCATGGAGATCTCGGAGAACGCTTTCTAATCAGATACCCTTCTCGGATGCTTGATCGCTTCCGAGGTGAGATTTACCTAGTTTTAGGTGCCATCTTCTTCTCCTTTAATGGAGTGATCTCAACCTTGGTCTTAGACCACATGTCACCCTTCCGCCTTACTCAAGTGCGTTGCATCGGTGCCTTTATTATTATTTTTCTTATTGTTGCGGCGAGAGATGGCCAATCACTGCGCACTACACGAAAAGAACTTCCCACTTTAATTATTCTGGGAATTGTTGGCTTTGCAGCAGTACAAGCGGGATATTTCTTGGGCATCCAGCGCGGAGTTCCGCTGAGCCTTGTCCTTATTATTGAATTCACCGCACCAATCTGGATTGTTCTCTGGATTAAATTTGTGCAGAAGAGGCATGTACCCAATGCAATGTGGGGCGGCGTCACTCTCTCCTTTATCGGATTGATCTTTATCGCAAAGGTCTGGGATGGCTTGATCTTTGATCTCATCGGAATTCTCGGCGCGCTTGTTTCAGCCTTCGCTCTCGCTGTCTACTTTCTCGTCGGCTCCAAAGTTGGCCAGACACGTTCTGCACAATCAATGACTGTATGGGGACTTGGAATGGCTGGTCTGACATGGGCTCTAGTTATGCCTGTCTGGCAATTTCCATTTGAAGTATTTTCACTCCAAATGAATCTGCAAGGAATCTTTGATGGAACATTTCTTCCAGGATGGGCGCTAATCGCCTGGATTATCGTGATGGGGACAATTGTTCCCTACCTCTTTGTTGTTGGTGGCTTGCGTCGTTTATCACCATCAAATGCGAGTGTGATGGGCATGATTGAACCGGTTTTAGCTGGAGCATTCGCATGGATTTGGTTGGCGCAGAGTTGGGCGCCAATTCAATTAAGCGGTGCTGCAATTGTTCTTGTTGGAATTTATATTGCAGATAGAGCAAAGATCGCAGCAACGAACGCTAAATAGCTATTCGTTCCATCCGCCATCACCAGGTGATGAAGGTTGTTCAAAATCAGATGGCTGTGATGAGGTGAAGTCGCGTCCTGAACCAGGGTTTGCGGCCATATCTGTAAAGCGAGCAAAGTGAAGTTGTGCCGTCACAGTAATTGTTCGTGTAGGTCCGTTACGGTGCTTTGCAACAATGAGATCTGCTTCGCCTTGGCGGTTCTGTGAATCGTACATATCTTCGCGGTGGAGCAAGATAACAACGTCAGCATCTTGTTCAATAGATCCAGATTCACGTAAGTCAGAGAGCATTGGAACCTTATTAGTACGTTGTTCAGGGCCACGGTTGAGCTGAGAGATCGCAATAACCGGAACATCAAGCTCTTTCGCCATAAGTTTAAGTTGGCGAGAGAATTCAGAGACCTCTTGTTGGCGATTTTCTACGCGCTTACCTGATGTCATCAACTGCAGGTAATCGATAACAACGAGCTGCAAGTTGTGGCGCTGCTTGAGGCGACGGGCCTTAGCGCGAATCTCCATCATCGATAGGTTAGGTGAATCATCGATAAAGAGTGGTGCATCTGAAATTTCGCCCATACGTCGAGCAAGTTTTGCCCAATCATCATCGCTGAGTTGTCCTGAGCGAATGCTATTAAGGCCAACGCGCGCTTCAGCCGACAACATACGCATTGTGATTTCAGATTTAGACATTTCAAGAGAAAAGATCACAGATGTTTTATTCTCGTGAATAGATGCATGGCGCGCGATATCAAGACCGAGCGTTGACTTTCCAACTGCTGGTCGCGCTGCAAGAACGATCATATTTCCAGGATGTAATCCGTGAGTGAGTAGATCAAGATCGCGGAAACCAGTCTTTACACCTTCAACTCCGCCACCCTTTGAAATCGCTTCGATCTCATCGAGTGCTTGCGGCAAAATTGTTGAGAGCTGTACGTAATCCTCTGATGAACGTCGCTCTGTTACTGCATAGACCTCTGCTTGTGCTTGATCGACCGCATCATCTACTTCGCCTTCAGCGTTATATCCCAGCTGAACAATCTTTGTACCTGCCTCAATAAGGCGGCGCATAATTGCATGTTCCAAAATAATCTTTGCGTAGTAACCGCCATTTGCAGCAGTGGGAACGGAAGAGATCAGAGTATGAAGATATGGCGCACCACCAGCGCGCGCAATATCTCCGCGCTTTGTTAACTCTGCAGAGACGGTAATTGCATCTGCTGGTTCACCGCGTCCATAGAGATCGAGAATTGCATCAAAGATAAGTTCGTGGGCAGGTCGATAGAAATCGCGTTCGCGAATTACTTCGATGACATCTGCAATTGCATCTTTAGATAACATCATTGCACCGAGAACAGATTGTTCTGCGATGAGATCTTGTGGTGGCGTGCGTTCAAAGTCAGCGCCGACAGTTGAAAATGATCGGCTTGAATTGTTGGGGAGTTCTGCAATGCTCACAGTTCACACCCTCCCATCTACCGCTGACATCTATATATAGGGCCAGGTGCGAAACTTAGGCGTAGCGGGTGGTCTTGCGCGAAAAAAGGGCGATGACGGTGTGGAGAAGGTGTGCATAAGGGGGTGGATAACCCGACCTTTACCTGTGGATGGCTGTGTATAAGGTGTGGGTAAGTGAGCGGTTTCAGTGAATAGCCCGTTAAAAGTCCTGTTCAAAGGCTGATTCTTCCTCCACAGGGTTATATAAAAGAAAGTTTTCACGATCTTAGATAATGAGATAAGGCCCCGTGCAATCGCACGGGGCCTTATCGATGAAGAGTTATTACTTTGCTGGAACTACCGAAACGTTGACGCTTGCAACTACACCGTGTGCAAGTGAAACCTTCACAGCGTGTGTACCGGTCTTCTTGATATGTCCAGCGGTCTTGATGCTGTGACGATCAATATCTGTACCAGCGGCAGCCTTAATTGCTGCTGCAATATCTTTATCTGTTACTGATCCAAAGAGGCGGCCATTTGCGCCGACCTTTACTGGAATTGAGATAGCTGCCTTTTCAAGGGCTGCCTTGATCTCCTTAGCGTGATCGATATCGCGGACTTCGCGTGCAGCGCGTGCGCGACGAATTCCTTCGATCTGCTTCTCTCCACCAAGTGACCATGCAATTGCTACGCCACGTGGGAGTAGGAAGTTGCGGGCATATCCATCTTTAACAGTGACAACGTCGCCTGCATTACCAAGCTTTGCTACTTCGCGAGTAAGAATAAGTTTCATTATTGATTACCCCCTTAGCGAGCTGTTGATGTGTAAGGCAAGAGTGCAACTTCACGGCTGTTCTTTACAGCAGTTGCAATCGAGCGTTGATGTTGTGTGCATGCGCCAGTGACACGGCGAGCGCGG